>Ga0172375_10001281_pt1 | contig 40555 bp, 36 predicted proteins | sample LakKiv1m_FD_114537 | JGI IMG/M metagenome (GOLD analysis project Ga0172375, IMG submission 114537) | Freshwater microbial communities from Kabuno Bay, South-Kivu, Congo - kab_092012_11.1m | ecosystem: Environmental > Aquatic > Freshwater > Lake | place: Democratic Republic of the Congo... | reverse complement strand
TAAGGAGACTCATAGATGCAAAACAGAATGAAATACTCAACCAGCTTCGGTAACATCAATTATGGCGCAACCGCCCAAGTCTTCAAAAATGCTCCGGTAACGTTTTATTATTGCGCAACGCGCGCACGCCGGAATCAGCTCGCTGGGCGTTTGGCTGTGATTTCGATCTGAAATAGTCCTGGCATTTGTTGTAGTGATTGTTTTGGGTGGCTTCCAGGCAATCTACTCCAACGCAGAAAAGGCAATGAAGAGGCAGTCCCGTGTACTCGGACAGCATATCGAGGTTATGCTCTCCGGGGAAACGATTTCCTTTCATCCAGCCACTGAGGGTGCTTCTGGCCACTCCCAGAGCTGTGGCGACTTCTTTCAGCGGCTTGTTTGTAGATTTGCTCCAGGCAATGAGCTTTTTTGACAGAAGGTTGGCAGATTTGCTTGGCTTCTTTCGCCAGTTCTTCTTGTTCTTATGATCAGTTTCCCGAGAGCTCATTTTCGTTAAGACCCACAACTTGCTTGTTTCAAGCTTAATAGGCAAATGAAAAGGGCATAATAATTTTCACCAATAGTGAAAGACCCTGGCGCTTTTTGTGTTCGCGATCGTTGAGCAAATGTGCAGCGACTTCTTGTCGGCTCCTCAGGTCAAAGAGTCGAAGAGTTATGAGGCCTATGCTTGATCGTCAGCAATACACCAGTTAATTATACACATAATGAATCCAAGAAAAGCCAATCCGGGAACAATAAAGAAGAACCAATTTCCCAAAGCGTCGATTATCTTGTCGGCAAATCTAAAGTAGAAATAGAAGACAGGCGCCATGATCAGGACATATAGACAGACCCAGCTTTCTCTTCTAATCATGTTTCCGTTTCCCGCTATTCAGCATCTTCAGAAACAAGATTATGAAGCTCTGTTAAATATGGACGATCATAAAACGAAGAAACAATTTCACCAATAGTGAAACCCACGTAAGATATTTCCATGTCATTCTCCGGGCGGGAGCCAACCCGATTATTTGTTATCAGATTGTAAAAGTAATTCCTGGTGGTTGAAATGGTCAATTAGATGGCGAACGAAGAATGTTCCACTTGATTGCACTTTTGTTTTCTATTCAGACTAAAAACGTATGAAATGACATTTTTAGCAAGTTAATAGAAATGCTTGAAATTCCCGGGAAACCTGCGATTGTATCGGCGTTTTACGAAACATGGGGCAGTAGCTCAGTTGGTAGAGCATCACGTTCGCAACGTAAACGTCATTTTTTCCAACCAGCATTAAATCAACACCTTACAAAAGTCCGTTCTTCTCTGCGTCAAGTTCGGCGTCAACTTGCCGCCTTCTTTTCATCTTTCTTGAAAACACGGTCAAGATACTTGTCTGCCGCCTGTACACACTCAAAGTAGTGCTGGTGTGTGTTGGTTACGTACCGCTCTAACGTTCTGGTTGTTGAATGTCCCATCATCTTTGATAACCCTGTTGTCTCAACGCCGGCCTCAGACTCCACTGATGCAAACGTGTGTCGTAATGAATATGTGGAGTATGTGCGACTGGTCTGTGCACGGCTGCTCAAACGTGTTATCCTTGTGGTAAGAGCGTGGCTCTTGTATGGCGTGCCCTTAGCGTTCAGAAATACATAAGAGGAAGCGGGATGATGCTCCTGCTGACGTTTAAGTATTCCCTGAGCACTGCTGCTCAGCACTACAGATCGAGGGCGTACAATACCTGCCGTGCGTTCGGTCTTATGTCGCCGGATGAGCAGATATTGCTGCCCAGCACTGTTGGTCTGTACATGAGACCATTGTAACTCTACCAGTTCCTTGGGACGCAAGCCGGTTATCATAGCAAACTCCAGTATATCCCAGAAATCAGGTTTAGCTGCAGCTTTAAGCTGCTTGAGATCGGATTCAAAGATACGATTGGTATCTGGCGGAACATGGTGCATCTTCGGGAATTGCCTGAATGATAACTCACACAGCTCAACTTCCTCCGCAGCCCACTTCAATGCAGCCTTGACGTTAGCCAGCGCTTCATTACCGCCATTCTCGGATCGCCCTTTCTTTTTAGCCCAGGCGTGGAAATCCATCAGTTTCTCCTTGCTGATCTCTGACACCATGCAGGGACCGGTAAAATCAAGAAACTGCTGAAGGTAGTGCTGTCTGTTCACAAACGTACCAGCAGCCCGATTTGCCTTAAACCATTTAAGATGCTTGTGGATCAACTCCGCCAGTTGAACATCTTTTCTGCCGTCTTCTGTTACCGTTTGTGTTGTAGTGGGCTCAATAAAGACAATCTTTCCTGCATTTATCTCGTCCTCGATCTCCTTCAGGCGTTCTACTGCCTTTTTCTTGTTGCTGCCAAGATTGAAATACTTCTGAACACCATCACGTTGTATCCTGATGAAGTAGATACCTCTCCGGTCGTCCTTTCTTATCTCATGTTCTCGGTTCATGTCACCCTGCCTTTCTTTGGAGGTAAGGTGACTCCCGCACCTCTTTAGGTAATGGCGGCAAATGTGATCTTACTGGTTTGTTAGCCGACGATTTCAGTCGGCCATAATGCTTGGTCAGCAACTCCTGGAGGTCTCTTTCAAGAATGAGGATCTTACCGTGCAACCTTATCACCGGGACTTCTCCCGCCGTGATAATCCGACGCATGGTTGTTACTCCGATTCCTAACATTTTCACCGCATCCTTAATTGAGTACTTACGCTCATCCAACAGGGACAGACTGGTTCTATCCTGTTTTCCCGACATGATACGCTTGTTTTGCAGATGCGCAAAAACATCACACGTGCCTTCCTGGCCAATAACAGTTTGGCCATTCGTTGATTCTGTTTTCTCTGTCATGAAAATAATCCACCATAAAAATCATATTTCTCCTGTAAATTAATGTTTTGCCTGGGCGCATGACCCTGGCGAAAGTAATGGCGAGCCTGTTAAACCAGGCCCGCCGAGTTCATGTCATTAGCGGGCTTCCCGTATTGTCTTAGGCAATACGGCATATCCCCTCTGGAAGAGCTCCCACTGAAGTTGATGAACTTTCTCCAGGGATGGTTCCGGCAAACCGGAACGTTTACTGTCATATCCGAGCCAGACCACAACCGGGTTGATCTGCTCAATCATAGTAACCATTGCATCCAGATCGAAATCCATAACAGGTTCGATCGTGATGGACTTCTGGTGATGCTGAACCTGAATGAAGTCAGCCACCCTCTTTGAAGGCGGCGGAGCCTTTGACACTCCTCGGCAAAGGTCATCCCTGTTTGTTTCGAGCGTAATCCCGAGGATCACGTTTGCCGGAAACTTAACCCGGTTAAATGTCGCCGGATTCTTTGTCTGCAGCAGGAATGTCTTTGTCGGCTCATGCCTTATCCGATCGACGATTTTGTTCAAATAGTCCGTCGGACAGAATGAAATGTCGCCCAACGAGCATGTGAATATGAATTGCATGAACCCCGTTCTCTTTAATGCCTGACCAAGAGACTTCTCATGTTCATGAGGTTCAAACGTATAGCACTGGGGGCAGCGTTTACGCTGACGCTTTGCCTGTGCCTGAAACGACTTCTTACAATACGGGCAGCCGAACTTACAGCCCTTGAAGGGCGACCATTGCTGAACCGATAATTTATACATATTACTATGTTTCATCTTATCTCCTTTATTTATGCGGCTTTGCTTGATTCGACCGCGTTGGCCATCTTTTCGATGGCGATCTCCAGCATCTCCGCCTGACGCGGATACATCTGCCGCAGACTGCTGACGATCTCACGAAGTTGTGGAAGTGCTTTCAGCCATGGGTCAACATCCGCGTGCTTGTCAGGCAGAGCCGGGGTACCGTTTAATCCCGACGTTGCCTGGACCACCGACGTTGAACCAGGATTTGCCCCATGTAATTTCTGAGGATCAGATCCGCTGGGAGCAGAGTTAGCCTCAATGACTGTTCCACCTGACTGCTCCTTTGACTCTGACCGGCATTCCTCTCCTGTGCTTTTCCCAATTTTTCCGGTGTTCTGTGTGAATACCTTGCCGTTGCGCTCAACCAACCGCTGGCTATCTTTCGGAAACGAAAGATGCGGCGTCCCCTCCAACTCATGCCGGACTATCGCAACAAGGTCATCACTAACCGAACATATCTGTGCAATCTTACTGTTGGACCACTTGCACCACTCCTGGTCCCTGAGAAGGATTGCCACGGCTTTACGCTTGTCTGCATTTGTACGGCGTAATCCGTGTTCCGTATTTGCGCCCACGGCGAACAGAATGGCATCCCGCGCTGTACCTTGATGGATGACCGCTTTAATTGTCGTAAGACCCAGCTTCCGACAAGCCTCAATGCGATGTGTACCGTCACCAGGATAGATATTTTCACCATCCTGATACACAATGATCGGCGGGAATGCCGTACCGGCTTTCATAGCTTCGGCATATTCGGCAACAGTGTCTTTATTGATTGAGTCCCGCGGATGCTTGCCATTGTCCTGCAGAATATCGGCAATGTTTATTAGTTCACCGCTTTGAAACGGAAGATCCTGGGGTATAGCAGTCACAGTTTTAATTTTTACGCCAACGTCATCCTTTACCCCCCGCTGTTTACCAACGCTGACATTATCTATTGCCCCTGCCTGTATGGTTTTCTTACTAACCTGCCGCTTCGCCTCTTGCTTTTTGAGCACCGGTGACTTGACGATAGAATCTAATGTGTGTTCAGACTTTAGAGCTTCCGGCTGATTCAATAGAGCATCAAACTGGTCGGCAATCGTCTTCGCCTCTGAATCTCCACGTCGTAACACCTCAACCAACTGCTTTACGGCATTACGATCATCACTCTGGACAACCAGAGATTTAACAAGCTTTTCCGCCCGATTTTGATCAGCTGGACTTAAGCCAAGCTCAAGCATGCCCAGCTTTGCCTTAACGGTGCATATAAGATTTCTAACGGCCTCGTCTTTATCAGTTTCGATCGTCGCTGTTGTGGTCATTGTTTGACCTCCGAATTAAAATATTGTGAATCTGCAAAATGTTAGTCCCTGGGCTTGATCAATACGCAGCCCATTAGGCGAGAAGAGCGAACCTCCGTAGCTTAGGTAGACATTCTTTTGAGCGCTGGCATAACCAGAGCGGTCCAGAGTGTCTGCGGTTTAAGCGTAAGGTTGTCAGTTAGTCCGGCACATGATGCAGCACAAGAGTAACTGTATTGCGCACTGTGCCCGGATAGATAGAAAGGAGTTAAGAGACGCATCAGTGATTTATGCTGCGTCTCTATCTCTTGTTCGTTGATAGCCTTTGTGCAAGGTGTCATAAATACCACCACTTAGTGCAAAAAAAATTAAGATCCCTTTACCTGGATAGATATCCTTTTACCATCGCGTCCGACAATCGTAATATCATCCTTCCCATTACTCGCAATGTCGCCAATCCTATCCGGCGCTAATCCAGAATTACGGAGAATAGCGTCCAGCCTCTCATATAATAATTGCGGATAAACCTGATCAAGGTTTACTGAGTGTCCTCTAAAAACATCCTGAGCTTTGCGCATAAACTCAGCACGCTGCCATGTGCCCATCCCCAGCGCATCTGCAAGCTTAAGAGCGGAGTTCATGCCACACCGACGCTTGCCGGACTCGAACTTGACAATATTGGAGTGATTAACACCGGAACGCTTGGCGAGTTCGCGAAGGGAAAGTGATCGATCTTCGCGCAGGCAACGTAACATCTCGGCAAAAGTCTTCTCTTTGTTCATGGTGGCTAATATGCCACCATTATATTAAATCGTCAACGCAAATTATAAACTATTTTCTCCGCAGCTTGCGCCCTGCCGAACCTGGCACAACTTCAAAGAATGGCTCAAGGAGTAGATTCATACGAGCTCTGTTCTTGCTATCCTTCCATCCGGTCTTCTCGGAGTACCCCAGCAACGTTGCAATCTCATTCTTCTCATACTCCGTCCCTGCTTCCTGCATCATAAGCTGCAACAGTCCAGACATTGCCTTATCAAGCTTGAACCCGCTAACTTCTGCCGTGTACACGCCGCCGTTGAAGCTGAATCCAGGCATTACCGTTCTCCACAAGGCGGAAAGCCATTCAGCATCAGGCATGACAACGATTACTTCCGCCGGCTTGCCGTTGCGGATGGCACACCGCCATATTGCCTGGTACATTTCGTCAAGTGCGCTAAGCGCAAAGATTTCACGCATTGTAGGAATCGTGAAACGGCCACCCGGCATTACAGGGATACCTTTCTGGTTAAGAACATGCGTTACTGAAAACGTCCTGCCAAGCGCAATGGCGGTCGATAGTGCGACGTTATCAAGCGTCGTGAAGAAACTCATCCCGGCCAGGCACGCCAGGGTACACTGCCCGGCGTCATTGCTTCCACGGATCCTGCCGCGTGCCATATTCACTATCTCCGTATCCTCACCCAATGCACCTGGGATTTCCGCCTTCATCTTCTCCAGGTGTTTGCTGTTACGGTCAACGGCAATGAATACAGATTTATGCTTTCGGTGCACACAGATCTGCCGGATTACTTCTATGGCCTTTGCAATATGCTTCTCCTCATTCTTGGCTGTCGGGTTGCCTGCAATAACGTGGAGCGTTGCCAAGTGGTTGTCCGCCTGAAGGTCCGGGCATTTAAACACAGGTAACCCTGCAGGATATTCTGTAGTACACAGCTCTGCTGAAGCGTTAAGCATCCACATCCTGCGCCCGGCTATTCCTGCACCGAAATCGAATCGGCTTTTCTTCACAATGTAGCGCGTACCCTGGCTGTCTTTTACCTCACGAAATGCGTACACGGAGTCCCGCCGTGCTGTCGGCCTGAATACATTGATGAGGCTCAGTACGACATCTGCCGCATGCTCGGTTTCGGCACGCGTGTGCTTGAACGGATCCAGGTGGCCTGTCCCCAGCGCCTTCTGCAGGCCTGATATAACTTCCTCGACGCAACCGGCTCTTTCTGCACCGCAGAATACATAATTCAATGCTGCAAAGGATTTCCCCGATACAACACTATTTATACCTGCCGCGGAAAGCGTCGAATACGGGAAAAGTGTACCTATGTCATACTTCCCCCCACCGTACTTCTGCACAAGCTTAATATCCTCCAGACGGAACTCGCCGGTCAGAAATGCCTTCAGGTCTTCGTCTACGATAATGGTTACGTTCTTCAATCCGGCAGGGTTACATTCCATTAGGCGTAGCAGCCCGTTATGGCACATTACTACCGCCGGCTTTGCCAACTGCGCCTCACGATTATAATAGGCACAGGTGTGGTTCTTTTCGCATCGTTTACACACTGAGCCTTCACCCTTGGCGCAACACTGCTCCCAGGTATGCTTTTTGCCGCACAGCTTGTGGCAGCGTTCGGCATTGAAGCCATGATACCTGCCTATACTGCCTACAGCGAGCTTGGGGTTAAGCTGTTCCAGCACGCCGGCTGCCCTATACAAGCCGTCTATGGTGTCGGTTACGAACATGTACTGGTTATCCGCAGTCGCATTCAGGGCAATATGCGCCAATGCCCATGTCGTCTTGCCGAACCCGCAAGGTGTTTCCATTACCCCGGCCTTATGCTGCCGGAACAGGTGTTCGTGGAACTGTGCAGATTGCTGTATGCGGTCCGATAGCGTTATGCCGGTTACTTTTGCGTACTGCGCCAGCATTGCCGCCAGATCCTCCGGCAGCGCGGCGCATTCCGTTAAGGGCACAGGTGTGGGTAGATTCCTAAGCGTTAAAGGCTGGGGTATATCAGCATATACATTCTTTTTCTGGACCTTCTCCATGATGCGCAGTATCTCTTCGTCAAACCTGCCGGCATACTTCTCTCTAAAATCATGCCCATGCCTTACCGCGTCTATGATGGTTGAGTCAGCATAACCTTCCAGCCACATCTCCAGAACAACCTTGAACAGCGTCCCGCTACGATCAGCGCTACTGCTTTCAATCCGCACCCTTATCGATTCCGGCAGCTGTTCGTAGGGTACAGCCTTACGCTCTTCGGCGTTATCAATCTTTATGCGTACCGGCTTCAGCGCACTTTCGGGTATATCGTACTGCTCACACGCTTTTCGGATTGTTTCAAAACTGTACACCTTCTTCTTATCCCAGAACAACAGCCTGCCGTTTACAAGCGGTAATCCTGGCTTGGCATTTATCGTCATCGGCACCCGGTACAGGTGCTCAGGTGTAATTGTTGAATCGCCATGCAGCATTGCCGCCAGATTCCTGCTTACGTCTTTATATATTTTGACAGCCGGGTGCCGCTGTTCGCCTGCCGGGAATACGTAAGGCTTGTCGAGCCGGTACATTACCTGCACACCGTGCCCGGAAAACCAGATACAGGTTGGGATAACAGGAGCAGTCAGGATATAGCTGAGCGCATCCTCAACAGTATCGAAGAAACTGGGTTTCTTATGTCCTTCAGATCCAACATCAACATCTGCATATAATGCTGACGTGTGCAGGCAATTGGCACTGCCGTACCCGTTACCGTCCAGCGCAGACGCGCCGAACCAGACATTAGGCGTATGCTCCAGCCTCAGCAGGCGGTTGACAGCAGCTTCCCGGTCAAGCACTTCGTTATTATTAGCCTGACCCGCCGCTATCCTCACCAGATCGCCTTCGGCGAAGAGGTGGCTGATAAACCCGGGTATAAACTCGGTATATGTCTGTGTTATCAATTTCGTTATTCCAGTTCATTTTGCGCATAGCCGCTTTACGAGAAGCGCGGGTGTATGCGGTTAAGTTATCAGATCAGCGTATGTAGGGGGCCTATAATAAGAATACTTTTCTTTATAGAGCCCCTACCTCTTCTCATAACTGCAACTCCCCCCACACTGTGTAAACAATAACGGCTATGCGCCAACCTGCAAGCCACCCGCCGCTATACCTGAAACGCAAGCGCGGCCAGATCAAACAGCAATTTTGTACTGAGTTTTCCTGAGAACGTACCGCGTTTAGGACAAAATTCCAGTACATTAACGGCAACTTCAGGTTCATATTCCACCCTTTTGTGTACAAATACCGTCATCGTCAACCTCCTGCATATGTATTTCAGTACCCCAAGGTGCGGGTTTTTTACCGCTCGGTATAAGACACCAGATAACTGGCACACTTGGCGGATGGTCAGGCGCTGGGCCTTGGCCATCGGTAAAATAAACGATCAGATCGGGCTTATGCTTATGCAGAAAGTCAGCCTTAAAGGGCGGCCTGAGGTCTGTACCGCCACGTCCTTTAACAGACTTAATGGGATGATATGGATACACCCTTTGTATTTTCTCATCGCATTCCACAACGGTCACCGAATGCGTCCGGTTTATCACCGCAAGCTCCGCGGATATGGCGCTTAACTCCTCGTCCTCCAGGCTGCTACTCGTATCTATGACTGCCATTATCTTTGCCCTGGCGACCATGCGCCCTTTCCCGGGCACAATGCCAACCAGGTGCGGATAGCGGCGAGGCGGCCGCCCGAAGATCGGGCGACGTATCAGTTCCCGCCCAACGTAGCGACGCAACACGATATTCCACGGAACCTTGGCAACAGCACTACCGAGAGAAGACTCTTCATCACCAGCTTCATCGCCAGCTTCGTTACCAATCCCATCGCCGATATTTATGAAGATGTCACCAACCATGTCGCGCTGATTCTCTGACAATCCAGCCATGGCAGTGGTAATAGTGCCTTTGATTACCATTTCCGCCAGGCTTGCATTCTCCTTGATCTCGTTCCAGGTTTCATGATTGTCGACCGGTCCAGGCTTGCTTCCGCGTTTACTGTTGGACTTACCACTTCCGCACCCAGAACTGGAAGGCTTGGAGGGTGCATTGATCGTCGTCATATTCTGTGTATCCTTTATCCGACGCCTGAGCGTCTTGTACCGCGTATCGGTATCCTCGTTCGGCGGCAGATACGGATACTGCGCAAGGAGAATAGGCGTGCCGGGCAAAGGTCCTGCCACCCATTCGTTGACGGTTACTTCTTCCGCAACCAGTCTCGCACGTGCGTTCTCCCGCGGCGCTTTCTTATGAAAGACGTGTTCAAACAGAACATGATTAACCTCGTGCAGAAGCACGGCCGTCAACTCGGCAAGCGAAATGCCTGCTACAAATGAGGGAGCGTAATACAGCACGAGCTGTACATCCCTGAAGCCCACACCCATAGTTACGACATTTTCGTCTGCCATCAATGCCCACTGTGCCAGTATAGCTGCATGGAACGGATAGCCAGACGCCAACCGATCAATCGCCAGTTTGATTTTACCGATTTGTGAATCCATCATGGCAGTGCTCCGTTAGATTTGGCGTTTGCTGCAACCTTCCTGCCCAGATCACCAGGCAAGTCAGCAATGAAGTCTGTCAGGTTGCCTTGCATCTTTTTGCTACGGCGGACTTCCAACGCTGTGTCCGTATTCTGCAGATTAACCTGAACGCCATGCGCCGTACTTTTAAGCAAGTCGGTTCGTTTCCGTGACTTCCACGCCTGGACGGTGTCCCGAACGGTGTCATAGCGTTTGATGATCGTTTCAGCATCGATCGGGGTTTCCTTGAGTGTAAGCGTTTTAACGAACGCCACTGCATGAACATCACCGACAAGGCCCGCGATTATTACGTAAAGATTATCCTTCGGCAGTGACGGATCCTTTTGGCATGCGTGCACCACATCGGAAACATACTTCCACGAGCGCGGGTTGGAATCTTTCGACTTGAATATATCATCACCGGCAGATCTAACATACCGTATGACCGCCGGATGAATGCCATGACCTGCCGCCCATTCAAGCCATTCCTTTGCACTTGGCTCAAGGCGCAGACGAATGAACCTGCTGAGCAGAGCGGGATCAAGTTCGTTAACGTTATAGCCAAGATCCGGCGGATTGATTGCCGCAATGGGCAGCCATCCAGGTGGAAGCACGTAATCATTCAGACACCTCGCCGTCAGAAGCTGAAGGCAGGGAGCTGCCATGTATCTTTCCGCACGATTCAATTCCTCAAACACCAGCAAGCCCTTCCCTGATCTCGGCAAGAATGCCGGAGTAGCATACTGTGTTACACCTTTTTTCATTGTTGGCAGACCAACAAGGTCCGGTGGTTCAAGCAATGACAGATCTCGTGTGATGAAACCTATGCTGAGTGACTTTGCTGTCTGTTCAACAAGTTCACTTTTACCTACGCCATGCGGTCCTTCAAGAATGACAGGCTTGTCAGCTGCATACGCGGTTTGGAGTATCGCGACAACATCTTTACCAGCACGAACGGTTTTCATGCGCACCTCCTTGTCTTCAGAAGTGCAACACCTCTCGGAGTTAACAATCGGCCGCCGGGTTTAATCTCAACCAAGCCTTGCCGAATCAGGTATGTTTCGATGTCACGCTGCAGCATGAATTCATCGAGGCCAAGCTGAAGCGCAAGGGTTTGGATCGAGACAGGGCGATTATGTTGTTGCAAGACTTGCAAATACCGCCGATCGTCCGGGGTCAGATTGTCACTATCAATGCCAAGCGATCGTAAATGATCTCGTGCGATTCCCACACTAATACTTACCGTCTCCGGATTTGGCTGACACGTATGCAGCGACTCAAGTAAGTGCTTTACCCTCCGTGGAATACCCCGCGAAGCAGCAGCGACACACGAGATCGCCTGATCAGAAAGAAGCAGTTTCAGTTTGGCTGCCACATTTCGAACGATCTCACGCATTTCCTGGAATGAATACGTGGTCAACGTTAATTGCAGCGGCAATCGTGCCCTTAATGCGTTCTTCAATGCACCGGGTTGATCTGTTGCGGCCACAAGCGTGAACGGAGGAATATCTTGCCATTCATTCTCCCTGATGCGGTTCGTCTCGGCATCAACAACCGGCACATGCAGTTTATCAATTGCCGGGTATAGAATTTCTTGAGCACAGTCTGATAGAGCATGGACCTCGTCAAAAAACACAATGTCTGCCTTTTTGATCTTGGCCAATAACTGTGCAATTTGCCATGGCTTGGTACGGGGTGAACTGAAGATTGAATGTAGATCAGTTCCCATCTCAAGGGCCAGACATTGAGCAAGCTCTGTCTTTCCGGTACCTGAAGGTCCGATTAAGTTGACGGGAGGAAGAGGAATTCCTTTTTCCTTCGCGCCATTACAATGAAGTCTCAATATGTTGACGATTTCGCTTTGACCGCAGAAACCGTGAAAAGTGGGAAGTGGTCTCATGGTTGCACCCCCACGTTGTTCAGAACAGTGATTGATCGGTAATTCGTATATTCCATTGCGCAACCCCTTCGTTTGCGATTCCATCTGTAAAAAATCATGTGCATGCATCTACAAGATCATGCACTAGGCTTTGTCCTCAACGAGGACAAAGCCCCTACGCATGAAGGTAAAACCGCCATGCGGAAAATACCCCTGTGGGGTTCTTGGAATACGCAACCGGCCTGGTTGCTCTACAGCGTCTAGCCGAGACGCTGTTTTCTTTTCGCAGTCATTTCCCTATGGAAACGCTTACGCATTCTCCTGGTCATTGCGACTCAGGTATTCGATCTTTTTCCTTCCCTCGGAAATCCACATCTTCTGAAGATGTCCCAATTATTGTTTTATTGGCGTCTATTGTATCAATGTGACATCTGAAAAGTCAATCGAAGAATATCGGTATGAATAATAATAGGACTGTAAGAGATGTTTGTACGCCTACTACTCACTCACAAACTTGCAATATGGCCGTTCGCCACCGCACGTCTCGCAGTAAATGTAAAAAGTATTCTTGTCCTTACGCAGCATCAGCTTCTTCTTACAAGAAGGGCAGTATTCCTTGATGGCCATGTTGTTGTCGCACTTCGGGCATTTCCAGTAATAGCTGAACTTACCCCACTTGATAATCGATTGCTCACCGCATTTATTGCAGATACCCATGCTGTCCTGTGGTGGCGGCTGAGCTGCTGGCAACGGCGGTGGCGTCGGCAGAGGCGGTGGGGCTGGCTTGGGTTTATATTTCCAATCAGGATCTGACTCTGCCACAGCGGCAGGCTGGTCAGGCGCTTCAGCCAAACCAGTATGATGATATTTCTTAAGAAACGCTGATATCTTGGACATCTCCTCGTCGCTGAAGTTGTAAATTCCATCTGTCTCGTTCTTGGGCTTATCAAAGTCAAACAGGCTTGATGCCTTCTTATGCCTGGCGAAGATTTCCTTTATCTTGTCCGGCACCTGATCCGCCTTCAGAATCTCAGGCAGGTTGATTTCCCTCTTGATTGACCCGCGGTCGGAAACAGCCACCAATATCTCAAACGGGCAATTAACGAAACGGGGCTGCCTCAAACCGAACAACACCTTTCCGATCAGCTCCTCGGCATTAGCGCCCAGCGCACGGCGCAGGAATTCGGCCTGAAACTTGCCCTGCTGGATGGGTGACGGCATTCCCTGGGGCTTACCTTCCCAAAACCTAACCCACTCACCATGCCTGTTGACCGCCACACCGGTAGATACGCTCTTGGATTCAACAATGATGAACCCACGCCTGTGAAGAATGAGATGATCGATCTGGGCTGAGTCACCAGTGTCGTCCTTGAAGCGCAGGTCGTTAAAGACGTAGATATCCTTGTCGTTCAGGAACATCCGGCGCAGGTAAAACGCCATCTGTTCTTCTGCCTTGGCACCGGCTACCGACCATTTGTCGGTTTCCGGGTGCTCAGCGTTATTACGTTCTTTAAGAATCATGATAATGTCTTCTAGCCATCAGACCGCTTTCAGCCTATCTGGCTCTTTTCTGTATCTCGGCAATACTCAATACAGTAATTTTGTTCTACTTCGCTTAATACGTAGGGCTAGAACCCTCCTCCTGAGACTGGTCCATTTTCCACCCGCGAATGGTTTCGCATGTAACATTGCGTGACAATTGCGACAAACTACCAAAAGGTCTTTATCAATATTAGTAAACCTGGTTCCAGTCTTGGCCAGCCCCTCCACGTGGTGAACTTCAGCATACTCGACTCCATAGAAGCTCTGAAACTCAAAGTCACAGATTTGGCACTTCGGTCCGCGTTTAAGCAGCAATTCGCGACGCGCTTTACTGCTTCGCTTCCGGCTTTTTATGCGTTGCTCATATTCTTCACCCTCAAATACTTTCTCGGATATCACAGAGGTCGGCTCATACAAGTACATAGAATCATCGTCGATTGTGACATTTTTCTGGGATAACCGCAGGAATAAGCGGTCTAGCGCTATATTATCCTTAATTCTATATTCACGGCAAAAGCGTCTTAGACATGGAACATCAAAAAGAACATATTGTTCCAGATCCTTTGAAACAGGGAAGTCGGCTATGGCTTTCTGAATACCCTGAATATTTCCTCCGTTCACAATCTGATACCACTTCGGCTTCAGCGCCCACAAGAACGGACTGAACACTCCGCGAACTACGCCGGGCATACGTTTTTTACTGAACTCCATCAGCAAGGCATCAGCGTGTTGCTGTGAAGCAGTCTTTGCGATATTAACCATCAACTTCCACAATCTTGCCCTGTTGCCAGCCTTGCGCAAGTCAGGTGCAATTGATCCTTTTGCACCTCCAATAATACCAGATGTTTCTCCAACATGTTTCATGCATGAAGCAACAATATTCTTCTTGAATACCTTTGCCCATCGCTCTTGTTTTCTTTGAGAGCTGATCTGCCCGCTCCAGCGCAAGGCCAAATAAAGGGTATCGAACTCTTTCGTAGATGGAATGGAATTTCCACGCCTCAATTCATTGAATAATACCCAGAATACCTTTCTGGCATCCTCGTAAATCTTCGCCCTGCTTTTGTTAACTTGTTTATTTTTGCTGACAGCTTTTCTGAGTTTCATTGAGTCCTTTATCTGCTTCGCACCTTTTGCAGAGCGCTCTTTAATAGAGGCATCATTATTCTTCAATTCCAAGCCGCACTTTGAATACGCGCTGATATTTCTCCGCTGTAACCTTTATCCATTCAAACTGGCGGGGCCAATCCGCTTTATCATCAATGTCAGCCTTTAGCGGCGTCGAGAAATACGGATCACCCCACTCAAGATGTTCGCCGAGATCCGCTTCAAGTGCTGGGAAGTTGTTTGCCAATAGTTCTTTGAACTTTGTCTTGTACTTCCTGGCAGCTGAGTTATTTACACCCCAATAAACGTAGATATGCTTGTCCTTTTTAACCTGAACTCCCGCGCCGAATCCAATGCCATCGTCGATCTTTTCAAATCGACTGTAAACCAGTCCTTTGCCTGGGTCGTTAGGGCGGAAATGCAAGGAACCTGACTGCAGGTACTGTGCGCAAGCTTTCCAATAATCTACAATTCGCCTTCCAGCCTCAAACTCCTTGCGGATCGATTCATCTGCCAAAGCCTCTTTTTCGATTTTTTCAACGCGGGGTTTCAAGACGCGAAGGAAATCTTCCAGCCGATCCCCGAACCAGTCAAACTGAATAGGCCAGTCAGATTCGTCATTGAGTGGAATACCCTTATCATTAACGTAGATATCAGTCTCCTCTTTCGTAGCGGTCCAGGTAAGGGCGTAACCGAGCTCTTTTTCAATGGCGTCCTTTTCATCCTTGAGCTTGGCTTCTACAAACGTACCTATTACATCTGACAATAATAGGGAGACATAAATGGATGAGAATTGAGGATATGTTCCGAGTTCTAAGCTGAGTGTTCCTGTCGTGCCGAGGGCTACAGTAACATAGCGTTCCGTCGAGGGTATTATCATTTCCGGCGGTACGCCACGTTCCTCAAGATGAGTGTCCATCCTTCGCCAATAATCAAGCCGCCGCCTCTCTGCCACTGACAGCCCCTCCGGCAGAGGCAGCGCCTCTACGGAGGCTGCATATCCGGCAGCCGAGGGGGCCCTTGGCCATAGCTGCACCACTTGATCGGCAAGATGGATTGTCCTGGCCTTTATTGCTTCTTCATTCCAAACATCCAAGCCATCGAAATAAGCATTAAGCTCAAGATGACTATCCTTCAGCAGATCCTTCTTCTTCTCAAAACTGGAATTACTCAGGTCAGGATTGTAGCCCGTCAATGTCAGGTTTCCCAGTGTATGCAGATAACGTTCGTGCAGTTCCTGCCAGTTATCGCCCAGCATTTGCTTCCAGCTCTTGCCGGCGGCATTGTTGGTAATCGTCTGAGGCAGAACGTGCTCGATGGAAAGCTTACTTAAATCCGCCTGTTCCTTGTGCTTGTGGTTCTCCTCAAGGGCTTCGAGTATAACCCTGGCCTTATAGCTTTCACGCCGATACAGGGGGAAATCCATCAACCGCTGCCGCAGGGAGTTATCATCGGGCCACCGGCGCGCAAGCAGATAGGCCTGAAGGTTCTTCCTGGGTTCGTTCCCCAGAAGCGGAATCGCCTCCACAAAATACTTGTTATATTGACGCGTACTTTCACCGCAGATTGAACGACGCAGGACAAAGCTCACAAGATCGAGAAGGCATCCATCCAGCTCCGTATCCGATATTTCCTTGCGCTGGTTGCGATCCATGAGGTTCATGATCAACGGATACGCAACGGTGATTTCCATGCCCTCAACCTGGCGAAGAAGCTTTCGCAGGTTATCCCTCTTAGCGCTCATCGGCCGCCTCAGCATTAGCTCGAACTCAGCGTAGTATGCCAGCTCTTGAACAACCTTTTCGGGAGTCATCCCGGCATCCTTGTAGTGCTGCTTAAAGTCGACAAAAGTAGCATCCTCCTTGGAATATCGACCATTATGCATGAGGTAGTCTCGGTAGAATGGCGTCATCTGGACTTCATCGTCTTCTTCTTCAGCCGCAAACCGGTCTTCCATGACTCTCCAGTGCTTTTCGGAGAATTCCTGTTGCTGGGCCAACGGAATGTGCATAAAAACGAAGTTCCGGATGAGATCGGATTCCTCCAGTGGTAACCCGGTGGAATTCAGGCTCTCGAATATCTCATATGGGTTCTCACCTTCAATGGTAACGACTACAAGCGACAGGCGTCTAGTTACAGTATCAAGCAGTTTCCGAAGCTGACTCTCTGCTTCACGACGGGCCAGGTGTGCAGCATGACGGTGGAAATACTTCCAGGCATGGAACACCTGCTGCTCTTCAAATGCAGTCAAATCCTGTGCCTCGACAATCGCCGTAAGGGCTTCACGATCCCCGAGGCGAGGCAACACTTTGTAACGTTCTGCCCCCTGCTTACGCTTATGGAGCAGATAATCTTCGGAGATTTCTTCCGCCAAGTCCTTGAGCCCAAGACTTGTAGCAATGTCCCGGATAGCGGCAAGCAGGATAGTTAGAGTGGTAAGGCGCTGCTGCCCATCAATCAGCTGAAAAGAAGGAACTGATCCAGGAAAATGCACATTGGATGTGCAAACCAACGGGCCCAGAAAATGGACCGCCTTAGCATCAGCATCCATCAACGCCCATATATCCTTCTTCAGGCGTGCCCAATGTTCTTTGTTCCAAGAGTAATAGCGCTGAAACAGAGGAATTACATACTGGTCAGTTTCATGCAGAATAGCTCCCACTGTCCTTTGTCGTGCATCCATGTCGTTGCCTCCATGTCAAAATCAGCGTTCTTAGAACTTCCAGACTTCATCATACGCTAATTTCGCAAGACGATCTGATCGTTTATGAGTCAGCGTAGGAGTCCATTTATCTTGTCGCACAAGAAAATCATCCAACCAAATATTCGCCTCTTTAAGCATTGTTGCCTTTTCCTTGAAACTTTTTCTATCAAGGTTCGCATTCAGCGTTTGGCTTATGATCAGAAGATTGCCTATTTCAGCCACGTCCTCATCAGAGAAAGAAGTCCCCTTCCGTAGACTTTGGGCCTCTAAATGTTCAATTGTCATAAGGTCCATATTGATTGGCGGATTAGGCGCATAATGGGAATACATTTTCCCTAGAATATACTGAACTAGTGATTTTCTTTTTGTGAACTTCTCGGAGCATTTAATACTTCTGAAGTTTGCTTCAAACTCTTGATACACTGGACGTTTCGATCTTAATTTTTTAATAAGATCATCGATAACTTTAATTCTCTTCTGAAGGTTCTTGGCCGCCCTCAGCTCCCTGGCATGGAGAGCATACATAAACGATATGCCACCGGATGACCTTTGGGATGTGACGGCAGTAAACACAAAGTGGAAGTTTTCTACTGCTTTTAATGCGCGAATCGCATGCTTCAATGGCAGATTTCCATCTTCATACTCTCCCAGAACCGACAAGACAAAAGGAACTTGTTGCCGCACTTTAAAAAGATCTAATGCCTCTAGGGCCCCCTTCAAAGGTTGTTGCTCCATTCTCCATTTTCGCCAGCCGGATTCGTGTATTGTGCGATAATGGCCGGCATCTTTCTCCAGCGATTTAAGAAATACTTTTGCCTCTTCACGTGAGCGTACTTGCTTCTTTATGGCTTTATAGAGCTTCTTCTCAGTCGTATAATCATGCCGTGACAACCAATAATGATGCAGAAAACTACTCATGCTGATCTCAGATTCTGATGCCTCAAAGCCTTCAATAATCGCAGCATATCGTTCCTTTGGTCGATCAACATGTTTATTACTTTGTGGGATTAGACGTGTAATTTGTGTTCGCACCATATCTGACAGCGTGAGGTCTTTGCCTCTTGTATTCAAAGTCTCAAATATAAGGTAGGCATCTTCTTCGCTCTGAAGGACTATCAAGATGACTTTCAGTTTTAACAACTTATCTCGGACACCCTGTAACTTCTGGTTGATTTCTAGATTTATCTTTTCCTCAGACCGTGTTTTGTCCTGCCTAAGGGCGGTGATAGTCTCTGTGATATTTGCGCAAATGTAGTCATAGGCATCCTTGAGTCTTGTTTCTTCTTCTTTACAAGCGCTTTCTTCTTCTTTTCGGGGATAAGCCTGTATGTTTTGATGCAGGAAGGGATAAGAAGACTCGCTCTGAAGGACAAATTGATTCTTATTGTTAATATCAGGTCGCTCAATCAGCTGATGCAGCCCTTTGGCAAGATCTACAAATGATTCAGTATTTAAGGCATCCCGTAAAGCGCACAAAAGCATGGTGAGCGTAGTAAGACGCTGCTGGCCATCAACAATTCCGTATAAGTCGTCTGCATATTTGAACACAACTATTGACCCGATGAAATATTCAGACTCTGCATCCACAATAGTATCATTCCAGAAATCTTCAATTTCTACCCTTTCCCAGGAGTATGGCCTTTGAAATCTAGGGATTTTAAAGTACCCCATTCTTAAAAGCTGATCTACATTTCTGTCATATGACTCAACTTTCATTAAAGCAGTCTCCTTTTCATCTAATCTTGTTTACACAACCTTACGCTTTGGGTGACAACAACTTGGATCCGCAGGTGGTGGATTAAGCCGGGTCTGATACGGCTTGCCTGTTTTTGTTGCAGCGGCCATGGCGTCGTAGATTTCGAGGATGGTGTCTTTGGTGCGATAGGTCCCGTATTTCTCCTCGTCCCTACGCTTTACGATTGGGAATGTATCCATGATGTAGGCCGCATCGTCACGGTTAATCCCGTAGAGATGGAAAAAGGCGGCGTCCAGTTCACACCGCAGCAGGAACCGACGGTCTTCGTCCCAACGGAATGGTGGACCATTCCACCCACAGTCCTGCGCAAACGCCTCCAAGTCCCATGCCGTGTAGGATAGTTCCAAGACACGAACACAGATCCAGTCGGGGATAGAAACTCTCGCCCATAGAATATTTTCTGTAAACAATTCAGGACAAGGCACTGGTAGTTGATTGACGATTACAGGATTGAGATTCACACCGCCAATTTTATTTCGGCATATATAATCACAGACAAATGAGTTTAATGCGGCCACTAAATATGCATTGTCGGCCGCGGTCGAATCTCGCTGGTATATTAATCTGAGGCTATGCCCCGCTGGACGTTTAGGCATTATCGAGGCGAGTATTGTTCTGTTGTTAGTTGGGCTAGTGACTAAAGTATAAGATAATAAATAGTTATTCTTGTACCAGTCTGGAACTGCCCGAAAGGCTCGTATTTCTGGCATCCAAAACCGAGGATAAGGAAATCTTTCTGGGTCAGAATGATCCGCGAACGATAAGCTATCCTGTTGAGCGGAGCGAATCTTCGCGGTCGCGCTAATTATGACGTCGGCGGCTCTGTGATCAAACTGATTAGTCATTTTTGCCTCGTAGACAGGCAAGTAGACACTTGTGCCAGCCCTGTAATGATCCATCTGTCTTTGCCCACCCTTGGCAATAATATCATCTTCGGAGGAGAAGTGGTCTGACTCGTAGGACAAATCTACCATGCGCATACACTCCACCTGCCATGGTTGGCGTTCCAGAGGTATATTTTGATTGAAGAGCACAGGATGACTACGCTGCAAGAGTAGAACAAGGTTAGCATCTTTCAGTGAGGAAAACGTTGCAGCTGTACGCGTATTTGGATTCAGCAACAGGAAGTCCTCAGGGGTTAACGAGAAACACCTGTGTTGTTCGAGTAGCTGGTCCGTGCTGTGAAGATTAAATGCGAAAGACACAACAGCACTATTTCCTCCACTATATGACGCGACAAGTAAGCAGAATTTCATCCTGCTATCTATGGCAGGGAATAATTGTTCGCGGTTTTCAAAATCATAAAGACTAATTAAAGACTTCGAGCCAATAAGATGTTGGAATAATTCTTTAGCAGTTTCACCTGAGGCAATAGCGCTTGGAAGGATTAGAGCCATACGACCACCAGCACAAACCAACCTCTGACATCGTTCCGCAAACAGAAGATACGAGTTCAGGTTTCCCTGGCCAGTTAATGGATACAGATGCGAAGCATGACAGAAAGAGGCCTCAGCAGAATACCTGCGCCTGTGCATCACCCATTCGTCAAACAAAGCTGGATTCGATAATCTTAAAGACTTAATAGCGATTAAACGTTTTGCTCGGGTAGGCAGCGCTACAATTTCGGGAGCATTCTTAGAGAAAAACTCTTGTTCTTCTGCTGCCATGACTTCCCACGGAGGGTTCCCTATGATGATGTCAAAACCTCCATTCCATCCACAATAATTGTTCTCTAGTTTCTGATTTGGAGAAGGCCCCTGGAATACATCAGGGAATACCAGATGCCAATGGAAGAACTGGTAATATTTTGCCAGCATTACAACTTCATCTCGCATCCTCGCATTGCAGCATGCTGGATTAGCTGCGATATCCCTGAAGACTTGTTCTGTAATCGGGTATTCGAACTCGTTGGTTTTCTTCCAGAAAAAAGCTGCGCACCAGGCATCCGCAATAAAACGGCTGTCAATGAATTCCGGTGACTCCTTCAGGGACTTATACAAATCCTCTTTCCTGTGAATACCGTCGACGGAACTGTCGTCAACATCGTCGATTGATGTAATGCGAGATGCCAAACCAAGATATTTCTCTTTTGGCTCTTCAACAAGCTGACTAAACATATCAGCCTGGCCTTTGCGTTCAGACTTGTTCCGTTTCTTTGCTTCTTGGCAGATTTTCTTGTCGTCGCCCTCAATAGGATCGAATGCGTCGTCGGGAATACCTTTAGCCAATAACGCTGGCGTTGCGCCCAAGAGACTATTACCGCGCCGGATGTGATGATCAAGAAATGATAATGGTTTGCCCGGCTCAATAGCTTCAAGCCACAGAGCGACCTTACAAAGTTCTACTGCCATTGGATTGATGTCTACCGCATAAATACAATGACTGATAACATCTCTAAGTGCTGTTCTGTAATTAATGGGGGATGGTTCATCGCCATGAGCTCTTAGCATTGCGAGTCGACGCGCCATACGATGTGCGGCACCGAGGAGAAAATGACCTGATCCGGCAGCCGGGTCACACACTTTTAGTTTAAGAATAGCAGACGCAGCATCGTCATCGGTTTTACCTTTAATTGCGGCATCAATCACAGGTTCCAACGCAGAATCGAGCAAACACTGCACAAGAGAGTCAGGGGTATAATAGCTTCCGGTTGTTTTTCTTTCGCTACCCGCAGATTGACCGAACGAGAATGTCTGGCCAGAAACAACAGGATGAAGTTCCAGTAAAGACTCGTAGACAGACCCGAACTCCTCCGTTGCCAGCGACCCGTAATTCACTGTGGTTTTACCGCCGCTTTCATTGTCAAAGTAACAGAGTTTATGAAGACTCTGTAATAGAATGTCATTAGTCAATCTGGCGCCGGCAAGCGGTCCGAGAGCTTCAGTTGAGAACAAATGTCCACCCAACGGGGAAATACCGAGTTTTTTGCCTGGCCCCTTGAATTCGAAGAGACAGAATGTAGCCAATAATCCCTGCCAAAGATCGGTGCCACCCTTTTCAAACATCTGGGGATTCCTGGCGAGACGGCGTAGACGTGAAATCGAATAGCACTGAGCGTATATATCCCTGTGCTTCCTGCTTGCAGCAGGAGGAAAGATAAGGCCGCGTTCTTCTGCTACAAGAAGGAATAGCAACCTGTACACAAGTTGTAGAAGGTGATGGTAGTAATCCTTAGGTGACAAGTGGTCCGCACCTGAGGGCCCAGTCTCAACCCGCTTGCGAATTGCATCATCAGAAAGGAATCCGGTTCCCAACAGGACCAAAGCCTGCTCCACTGCATCGCGTAATCCATCCCGAATACGGGCGCCTTGGTCCAGGGCGTCTTGATGGTATTTCTCAACAAGACTTTGAGGCGCAGCAGCTACACTAGCCGGCAGGCGTGTTGCGTGAATAAGTCGGAACATTACAGCGAAATCAGCGAAAACATCTTCTTCGAACATTGTTTCCAGATTGAACTCAATGTAGCTCTGGCGAACCAGTCGCGTTGAATCGCGCAGTAACCGAAGGGTCCGACCATTTGAAGTCAGACTATAAAGGTGTTCTGACAGATTCAGATATTCCTGTAGTAGTGCATGGGGCGACATGCGGGGACCAGACCCGTCATCGCGCTTCTTATCCAGAGAGTCATTCCAGCCGAGAATGTGAATAGGAAGGTTATCCCGGCTTTCGTCACGGTGCGAGATGGCAAAGTTCTTCCCATTGATTTCTTCTCCCTTGCGGGCAAACTCGGGCTTATAGCCCAGCAGGGACATGAACGGCACTATCCATATATTGCGGGTTTCCGTGGTCAGGGACGCAAGGGGGCTCTTCTCTATTTTCTGCCTGAAAGTCCGGTAGTAACTCTGCCCTGCGGCCCAGGCGCTTGCAATCTCATCCTTCACCTTCACATCTGTAGAGAAACCAAAATCAACCGGGCGTTGACCAGCAGTATCAGGGTTATCCAGTCGCTGAAGTATTTCGCCTGAGAATATCTGCCCTTCTATGCGAATCGATGGGTAGTTCATTTACCCACCTCCGGGAGTACCACATAAACCCCCAGCACATCCATGGGCAGAACAGGTTCCACAGGCTGAAAACGTGTACCACCTTTGAGCAGCTTTGAGAAACGATGATGGGCGTCAACGAGTTGCTCTGCCCGAACCTGAGCAATCTGGTCCATACGCTTGTGAAGCCAGGGGAATATTTCGGTAACCTCGTTCTCTAGTGTCGAAGCGGCAACCTGGGATGTGAGATTAGAAGAGGCGCGGGCGTCAGAGAGCAGTGTCTTGGCTGCTGCATGATCAATATGCTTCCCATCTTTGTAGTAACCAGCATAGCCCCAGAGCAACATTTCTTCAGCGACAATACGCGTCTTCTCGTTGGGATGAGCAATAACGTTACGGCAACGGCAGAGGTAGATCGTATGCTTTTCTTTGACCTGGGCAGAACGAATTACAGATGCCCGGCTGGCTCCATGCCTATGATCTCGGACTATGGTGTTCCTCATTATCAGATGGCAGAGCTGTTCAACAAACGGATGATTACGACCAAGGTAATAGTAGTTCTCAGGAATCGGTGACTTGAAGCTCACCAGAACACTTACACCGGACGGGATAAGCTGCTTAACAGATTCTGGCAGATTGGCGGTATGAAGGCGATAACCCCGCTTGGTGGTTTCCAGCTCAACGCCAAGTACTGCCAGCGCAAGGTTTACAAACTCACATACAGCGTCCGGATCCCCAATAAACTCGTCAGCTTCCCGCAGATCCTTTTCAAGGTCATCGGCCTTGATTCCGTGTTGGGCGAATATTGAACGAGAGAGTTTTTCACGCTTCTCTGCTTCCTCAATCTTCTGGGACACCTTCAGCTTTATGTCCTTGGTTTCATCAGCTGAGTCCAGATCAAGCATTAACTGATTCAGGTCTCGTATCTTGGCACGGCCAGGGGAGAACAGGACAGCTTGAGCGATAGAATCCATTATGCTGCGGCTGTCTTCAGGGAAGGCAATCGCTACGCCAGTGGATCTGCGTATCTCCCTTATCTTCTTGAGAATGACATCCAGGACAATGCCATCAACCGGATTCTTCCCATACAGCAATGTGGCACGGACCACATCGGCAGTTTGGCCAAAACGGTCAACGCGGCCTTCGCGCTGTTCAAGCCGATTCGGATTCCAGGGCAAATCGTAATGCAGAACGGCAGTAAACAAGTCCTGAAGGTTGATACCCTCGGAAAGGCAGTCCGTGGCGATCAGAATACGCTGCTGCGAGGTAGACATTGCCTCAACACGTTCACGGCGAAGTTCGTCGGGGTCCTCACTGGTTACTACTTCAATTTGAACCTTGGGTGCCGCTTTGCGTAACAAACCAGGAAGATGTTCGCCCAGATAGTTGGCCGTGGCGATATAACGGCAGAAGACCACAGTGTTGAATCCATCACGCAAGTTCGATTCCAGGATCTGAACTGCCGCTGCCAGCTTTGCGTCCTTTGTTGGACTGGCAATCGATTCAAGGCTGAGTGCCAGCTCCCTTAGCCGCTTTTTCTGGCTATCAGACCACTCTAAATCCTGCATCAGTTCCACAGGCGAGGCATCATTGTCAAAACCACTGTCTCGAACGATGTCGCTGTCATGAACGGGGGACAGCAAAGCACCATCTTCGTCCGGGCCAGAAGAATCGTCCCCTGCCAGTCTTTCCAGGCGGGCCCGGAGCATCGCAGCGCCGGCAGCAGGACTGGACGCAACGCCACGAAGCAGGGCTAGTGCGGTCCAATAGGATACTCTGCGGCGTTGACCTGTAGCATCGGCAGACACAACATTGCGGGCAAAATCGAGGATACTCTCAAATATCTTCTCCTGGGCAGGCGCAAGATCATATCGGATTTCTTTGGGCTCTCTGACAGGGAATGTCGTGCTTTCACTGGCCCATTGCTGAACATCGGCACGCCTGCGCTGGATGAAATGAGCAGCTATGTCCCGGCGCTGTGCTTCAGTGGTCTTGCCGGCCAGATCAAGTTCAGAGAAATCGGCACGAAGAAGACCCAGCAAGGATTGGAACTCTTCCGGCTTACCGCTATGAGGTGTTGCAGTCAACATAACCAGGTGTTGCTTCGGCTTGGCGGAAATTCCTCGCAGGAGGGCATGCCGTTGTTGCTGTGAAACTGGCGCACCTGAGGGACACGCGCAGGTATGAACTTCATCAACGATAACCAACTCGGGGCATTGGTGGATGAATGTATCGCGGCGATTCTCCTGCTTGATGTAGTCAACCGACACTACCTGGTAAGGATAGTGTTCAAACACCGATGTATCACCCTGGATTTCCCTGTCGAGCCTTGCCTGAGTGGAAGATCGGATTACGGCAGCTTCCAGATCAAGCTTGCGGCGGATTTCTTCGGCCCATTGGTCACATAGATGCGGGAGACAGACAACAGCGAAACGCTTTATAATACGGCGCTCCAGCAGTTCCCTGAGAATCAGCAGGGCCTCAACTGTTTTGCCAACGCCAACGTCATCAGCTACAAGGATACGAACGGGATCCAGCCGTAGAGCCATTACAAGAGGAACCATCTGGTAGGCGCGTGGCCGGAAAGACAGCTTTGCCAGGGAGCGGAACGGGCCTGCACCATTGCGGAAGCTCAGCCGGGCAGCATCATATAACAGTCTGGCACTCTGTAAGTTACCGATGTCTTCTTTGGTTGGCAAAGGAAACTCAGTAGAGGTAGGCCGATCAGAGGGTATATCAAAGGGAAGAAATACACCGGTAATCTCTTCATCTGAACCGCCTAAAGGCTTGATCAGCAGAAGATCCGGATCATCTGAGGGCTGAACAACCCAATCACGTTCACGCAAACGTACCAAACACCCAGGCGAGAAATTCATCCACGCACCTTCTTGAATACATCGGGGCGACTGGTCACAAATGTTTCCATGTTGTCCCGGTAATGATAAACCAATACATCGTGCCCGAGGGCACGCATTCGCTGACGAAGTTCAGTATCCCGCTCTCGAACCTCTAGTCGGTCATGAGGAGATCCATCTATAAAAATCCAAGTATTCAGATCGTAGTAGAAATCTGGTTTGCAGTAGAGTTCAGGAACGGACTTTTGAGCGCTATCCGGGAGGCGTAGACTTTGCGCATGGAGAAAATCAACAAAATCCCGCTCCAAGGTCGATGCCGGATCAAGCGTCGCACAGAGCCGTTTATAGTGGGTCTCATAATCCTCATCGCTACGCACACCATGGAGGTCAATCTGACAGGACAGCAGCTTGGCAAGTGCATCTTTTATCAGGAAGCGGTCCAGCTTCTGATGATCTCGCTGGTTGTAGTATGACAGCAAGTCGTCATAAGACGCAGGGGCGGTGTATGTCGTATCGTCATAGCGGAGGATCTGAACAGCGGCCTCAACAACCTGGCGTAATATCGTGGGGTCGTTGACAAACTGCGTAAGCACACCCAGGGAACCTTCTGCTGCTTCATACAGCAATATGTTGGGGGCTTCAGCTTGTCCGAGCGACTCGCTGCCGATTTCCGATGGCTCGACCTGGAAAAGCTGACCTATTCCGCGCAACAGGGCGTACTGGAGCGTCAAGACGCCGGCTGCATCCAAACCCAGGGCTTTCATGGGTTCGATATAGAGAGCGTCAGCAGTATCCGAAGTGGTCAATTTTATTAAACGCATTGGCGTTGGCGGCTCAGGATCATCGGGCTTGGGTTCCGGTACCTTGCCTTTCCAGATGCCGGTTGTGGTAACGATGGGAAATCCTTCACCTTTGCTGTGAGTGCGCCAGCCGAAATTGATTTCACGCAGACGGGCGGCAGGGATAAAGCGAATATTCAGCAACGGCTCACCGGCAGAGGTAAGCGTAGCCTTCCGAATACGGTCAAGGTGTCCGGCATCAACCGTGAAATAGGTGCGCAGATCATAACCGCGGGCCAAGCGTTCCTCTTCCTCGCAGGTAATTCGGTGTTTTGGGATGGCTCGGGACTCGCCCATTTCCAGCAGGTCGCCCACCAGGTCTTTATTGCCGGCCTCTGACAGTCGTGCGCCGGAGAAGGGACAAACTTCAAGACCCTTCTGATCCGGCGGGAGGAAGTATCCTGCCTTCCTACTGATTGCACCGCTGAACAGGGAAGCTTCGATGCTCTGAGAAGTAAGCTGGTTCACCTGATATTTGCGGCCGGAATGATAGATGGTGTTCAGCGGGCCGTATTCACGCAGAGCAATGGTACGTGGGCGTGACAGGAACTCGCCACCGCCCTCTTGTGTTTCGACAAATACCCGTAGCGGCAAGCGCGTGAAGTTATATCCGGGCAACCAGGCCTCAGCAGCCAGGTAACGGTATGGATAGAACTCCGAGAGCTGATTTCCCTGGCCGGGTTTGGATTCATTCTTTAACTGACTCAACTGAATATGAGCAAGGCGCTGTTCGCGTTCGGCCTTCCTGTACTCCTCAGATTTTGGATGAAGCGATCCACTGGCCAGAAGCGTGGACGCTTCGGCGTTAAGGCGCCTGGCGTTGCGATAAAGCTGACGCCACCGCTCCATGGCAGCGTTGAGAGATGCGGGTAATTGGTTAAGCGTAGAATCTATCCAGGCATCAGTGAACCAGTGCCCGGCCTGAGCATCCAGCTGAGGGCGAAAACTCTGCACTACTGACAGGAACCGATTGCGAATTCGCATTATATGCGCCGATGAGAGGCGGAGTCGCTCGATAATCTCTGCCCGCAACGGCAGAAGATTCTCATCTTTGGAGTCGACAAGGGAGAATAGACTGCTCATCCGTTCATCGCTCAGGGTGGCTAAGCCGACCTCGGCAAGCACCATGGCGTGCAAATGGCTACGGAGCAGTTCTTCATTGCAAAGATCAAGCCGCGGCGGGGAGACGGTCCCAGCCACAAGGGCACGCTGTTCACGAAAATAATGGCGGTCATGCGGGGAATATGAAGAACAGAAATTGAATATAAGGGCAGCCTGACCGTTACGCCCAGCGCGTCCGGCACGTTGAGCGTAATTAGCCGGATTAGGCGGAACATTACGCATGTGGACAATGGAGAGGAGTTTGATGTCAATGCCAAGCTCCATCGTAGGCGAACAAAACAGGGCGCTGATCTCACCTTTTTTGAAAAGGTCTTCACGTTCCTGCCGTATGTCGTTGTTAAGCTGGCCTGTATGCTCATCTCCGCGCAGTGTCTTGCGATTACTAAAATCGTACTGGTAGAGATGCTGGAAAAAGGCGTTTGGCTTTGTATTGGTGACACCCTTGTAGGATCTGCTTCTCAGGAAGTCCATCGAGGCGCTCGTACGGTCCCCAGGCTTCCAGAGAATCACATCAGCTTTCAATGTGTACAACCGGCTTGGGGTGCCGCCTTTGCCCGCTGCCAAAGTGCGACTTTCCAGATATAGATTACCTTCCAACACTGCAAGAAGGCCCTGCATGAACGTTGTATATTCAGCCCGATTCATGCGATTGCCCGTTTGTTCCTTCAGGTAATGTATGATGAACTTTCCGAGCAGGCTGGCGGAACCGATCAGCTTGACGTAGGGTCGCACTCTTTGAGCGGGTGCTTCCAGCGAGAAAGCATTGGGCTGCATCAGCTTTTCGTCATGTTCCAAGCTCCAGGGAGTCTTTAGCCGCTCCTTGATGGCACTCTCATGCTCCCGCAATATCGCTTCATCAAGGTAGTTCCGGCTATTCAGAGCATAACCGAGGCGAAATGCGTCGAGCACAGCGTAAAGAAATTCGCGGCGTTGTTTCTGATCAAGTGCTGCTAGAGCAGGCAGTTCTGCCCAGGGCTGCGCGGCCAACTCATCCAGGTTAAGGTAGTCAACCTTAAGGAGTGCACACTGTTCCAAATTGGGCATGACAATACGCCAGCTGCGGCGAAGGTCATAGAGCGCACGATGTACGAGGAAATTTCTGAAAGTGTCTTCGTACAAGATCCGCACACCATGCATGGGATTGTCCGTAGGGCAATTGGCATACTCACGGAAAGGCAGATTGAGAGTACGGAAGATAGCCTCTCCGATTGTGTGGAGCGTTAAGCCAGTTGCCGGGGCACCCTCTACGGCTCGACGAATGGCTGAACGAAGCTGTACGACCTTCATAAAATCGTTGAAATGACCGGCTTGCAGGGCAGCATCCTGGCGGTTGTCTGTAAAACTAAGGAGTTTCTGAAACTCAGGGTCGCAGTGGTGTTCGGCAAGGCGATCAAGGATGGAAAAACATGTAATGGTGGTAGATGTGCTTCTGCCCTCCATACCCAGACTGGTTAACTTATTGGCTTCTCTTGTCTGCCCGCTGAATTCGGCGCCGCTGGTAGGATCAAACAGTAAAGGCGCCGATATAAACCAGCAAGACTGCCAATTGGTTTGCGCCTTTTCGCTCCAGTGCCCTGACTCCTTGATCCAGACCCGGTGCGGAAACCGGTCCCGTTTATCTGGTTTTGGCTCGTAGTGGCCGGTGGAGCGGTTCTGCCGTACCCATGCCTCTGGAAGAGATTCGCAGTCATCTTCAGACCATACGTCTTCGCCTATAAGCAGGTAGCCGTCACGTTCGGCCTCGCCCTCAGGTGCGTCTTCATCGTCTTCAATGTCACGGAACTCCCTGGGGCAAAGCGTGCCGTCTGGCTGAAGTGTGGCACAAATGAACTCGTGACCTGAAACTCGGCTGAACACAATAGGATAAAGCGGTTTCTGGACGCCATCTTCTTCAACATGCCGGGCGTTCGGATCAAGGGATACGACCCTGCGATCAGGGGAATCAAGCGTCACATACACAGAACCGGTCTGCGCAAAGAACTGGTGCAGCTTAAAAGGAAGAATGACACCCTCCCGCTTACCGGCATTGGTTGCTTCGGCATTAGAAAGGCTGACTCTATGAAGCAGTGATTCTAAATGTGTCCGGCAAACCTGAGGCGTGCATCCGCTGGCCTCCGAGAGTTTCTCGCATATCTCACCAAGATTAAGCGGTGGATGCCTGACAAGATCACCATTATTCTCCCGCAGGGCAATGGTGTGCTCCAGCCAGACCAGAACAGGATGCTGTGAGAAATCAAGTTTTCCAGTGTCCGAAGCTGGGGCCGAAACAGCTGCCCGAAGTTCCGCGACAGTTGGAGGCGTCTTTTTACCAAGTGATCGCGTCAGGGTTTCCGTTACAACCTGGCCGCTCTGAATGGTTTTGCCGAAGAAAGTAGTGGCTACATTTGCGATTCTGGCCTTTTGCTCGGGGAGACTGCCACCAGAAACCATGGTGGCTGAAGTTCCAATGCAAATAACGGGATTGTCACATTGACTAAGAATACGGCGGATCAGCAGGGCGACATCCGCCCCCTGCCGCCCCCTGTACGTGTGCAGCTCGTCAAAGACAAGATAGCGTAAGTTCTTAAATATGGCAGTGCGCACGGCCTGCTCGCCTAGACGTGTAAGGATCAACTCCAACATCATATAGTTGGTAAGCAGTATGTGGGGCGGATTAGCCTTAACTTCATCGCGCTTATCCTGTTTCTCCTGCCCGGTGTATTGCTCAAAACGGACAGGGAACGGCGAATGCATACCTTTCTCGTATGAAGCAGCAAAACCACGCAATGCGTCGCTCTGGGAGTTAATTAGAGCGTTCATGGGGTAGACAATAATTGCCTGGATACCTTTGTCGGCAGGGTTATTCAGCAAGTAATCAAGTATAGTCGCAATGTAGGTCAAAGACTTGCCTGATCCAGTTCCGGATGTTACAACAAAGTCTCTACCGCCTTTGCCCAAAGTGATGGCCTCAACTTGGTGCCGGAACAACTTATAGCCACTAAACGCCGCCGTCAGTCCCTTATGCAGGCCCATCTTGGGAACGAGCTCCTCTACTGAGCCAGATTGATCAAAAAAAGGGTTAAACTGAATGAGGGGTTCAGGCCAAAGCTTGCCGGTTTCAAGCTGTTGTTCCACTTCCTGCCGGATTCGGGTGTCCTTAATATGGATGAAACTCTGGATATAGCTCTTGTAGTCGGAAAGAATAGATCGGTGGGTTGCAAAAATGTCAGAAGTTTCGGTCATGCGTCCTGCCCCCGAACTTGCCCTGACGCGCCCTTCCTGATCCACCGGTCGACCTCGGCCGCCTTGAATTTCCACAGTCGGCCAACTTTATGCGCAGGCATACGTTTTTCGGAGGTCCAAGTGTAGATGGTATCCTGACTTACGCCCAAATAATGAGCGATTTCCTCAACAGAAAGCCATCTATCCTGCACGGTATTCTCCTGGACTAAGGTGCCTATAACCAGCTTGATAATCGTACGATGGGAGGTCTAGCACGAGGATGCGGTGATGTCAAAGTTATTCCCGAGTCTGGTTGGGTTTGCTTGGGTTAGCGGGGGCCACCCCTCCCTCCGGGGCACTATGCCTTGAGTCGATTAGTAAAGAATCCGTTAAAAGACGTTATATACTTTTAGAGAGACAATTGCGTTTCATACCCCTCCCGGGGGGCACTATTCATTCCATTCAACTTCATAATACGAAAGGACGAAATATGCGACCCTTCAAACTCCATTCCATCTGTATCGCAGTAGCCATATTGACTGCTGCAAGCGGCTGCGAGAAGACAAAGAGCAAGTTAGAGATTGAGCACGATGCACGTGTACACGCTGAAAATGTTGCTCGTGGCTGGATGCTCGGCGCAATAGGCCTGTCATTCGCCAGCCTTATGGTTGGCGCGTGGTTGGCAAACCCAGTAACAAGGAATAACAACCCACATGCAACAAAACCTCAATGACAGCTTAGTAACCAGAGCTGGGGCCTGCCTGGAATCATTATGGAGGCTTGCAACGCACTGGGCACCTGAACCTGTCGATCCGCCGGAGCTGCATCCGCATTTCTCAGACCTACCAGCACCTACCCGAATTATAGAATCAGCCAGATTCCAACTTGCAATGCTGGAGTTCAATTTGAGCCCCAACGGAGCCCTGCAGGAATGGCGAAGGTTCTGGATACGGCTGGCGCTAATAGTGTGCATACCGACAGTTGCAATAATTCCGATGGTTGCCGCACTTGGCTATCTTTTCGGAATATTGCTCGACTTGCTCGTTAAAGCTCTTTCGTGTCTGGCTGCGCTTGCGGCGATAATATTCATCGGACTGTTGTTAACTAAGAAGAAATAACCCCAAACAAAGGAACCCTATGAAACTGACAGCAACATGCAGGGATCTAAAGAACGCAGTTACAGGATTCAGCAAGATCGTGCCCAGCAAAACAACGCTGCCAATTCTGTCCGGCATAAAGTTCAAGGTAAACGGAAGTGTTACAGCCAATGTCACGGACCTGGACGCAACTGCCCGCTACACATTCAACAATGCGTCAGCCGACAAGGATGGCGAATTTGTTATACCGCTCACAGCTGTTAAGGAACTGCTGGGTAAGGGCGGCAGTGAAGATACTATCGAATTTGAAACCCTGCCTGAACACAGGATTGGAATAACCAACCGCATAGGCAGTCAGACCGTATCCCAGACCGTGGCCGGATTCGATCCCGCTGATTGGCCCGAGAATAACGTTGCCGTAAACACCAAACCGGCAGCTGGATTCCTGGAAAGCTACAGGAAAGCAGTGCCATTCGCGTCAACTGATAGTACCAGGTACACATTAAATTCTGTGCATATTGATGTGGCAGGCAAAGGTGATACCCCGGTAACGCTGGTTGCAACTGATGGCAGGCGCCTTGGCTGTTGGAACAGCAAGGCCTTCGACATTAAGTTGCCCACGATAATCCCGACAACCAAGTTTCTAAACTGGACAGGACTCAATGAGCCGGAGGAAATCGGGATTGCCACGGAAAAGGAGAAGGACAAAAAGAAAGTCACTGAACGGGTGACGCACTTTGGATTGAAATCCGGTCAGTGGCAGTACGTGACAAAAACAGTGGACGGTACTTTCCCAAACTGGCGGCAGGTTCTGCCTCCTGTTGACGGGAAAAACCGGATTGTGCTGACAGATGAGGACATTGCCATGCTTAAAAAGGTACTGCCTAACATGGCTGCACGCGGCAAGCACGCTCCTGTCATTGTGCTTTCTCCAGGTGAAAACGGATCGGTAGTCGTCAAGGAAAACCGCCCACCGGAAGAGACAAGCACAAGGCTGGAACTGTCGGGCGGTAGCAGGTTTGAAGGCAAGAGCCGGGTGGCGGTAAGCGCAATGTATTTCTGCGATGCGCTGGCCGCCGGGTTTAAGACATTTGTCTTCGAGGATGAACTTTCACCCCTGCGATCAGATGACAACGCAGGTGGCATTCATGTGCTGATGCCAATGCGTGTTGACGTTGCGGATTCAGCACCGGCAAGACCAGTCGAAGAAACGGCAGTTACCCCAAAGGAGGAGAGCAACCCCATTAAACACGAAGAGACAACAATCGCAACACAAGAAGCTCCGTATAAACCAGAGAAAGGAAGGAAGATGAAAAAACATGAAACCAGTTTGGAACAGTTGCAGGTGGCGTTGGAAACAGCGAAAGATAAGTTTATGGAAGCGCGTCAAGCTTTGTGTGCTGTGGCGGATCTTCTCAAAGTAGCGGTGAAGGAAGACAAGCAGCGGCGCAGTGAAGTTGATGACGTTCGCAAAACGCTTGGCAAGCTCCAGGCGCTCAAGGTGTAGCATTAATAAGCAATCACGATCGGGGGCTGCTCATAACGGGCAGCCCCTTTTGTTTAACAACAAGGAGGGCGGGAAATGAGGAAGGAATATTTTGTCGTGCTGGCGATTGCAGTCGGCTCAACATTTGACAGCGGAGAGAGAATCGAAATGCGGGTCATGGCAAAGGACCGGTTGGATGCGGCGATCATTGCAGAACAATGTGCTGATGCCACGCTTAGCGATCCAATTATTCAGTACACGCATGCACTAGACGTTGTACCCATAAACCAACAGTCAGCGGCCTTGGCGCTGGCGGCGTAAGCAACAACAAACGACAAGGAGGACAGACAATGCTTAAATTAAACACGAGTTTTCAGAAAAAAGTGCCTATTCCTGGACAGGAATACTCAAGCCAGAGCTTCCACGCTTCAGTTGAGGTGGAGCTTTCAGATGCCTTGAAACCGGAGGAGGTCAAGAGTCGGATTCACGACACTTTCCTAATGGTTAAACAGGCTGTAGAAGAAGAGTTGAATGGTACAGCCAAGGCCACGATCATCAATAGCCCTAATAATCGGATCGATTTGCCTGATGCCGAATCGGACAAGGCCAGCAACAAACAGATATCGTATATCCTGTCTTTGGCCCAGCACAGGCAGCTGGGTATCGACGATCTAACTTCGTCCGTGCATAAAGAGTTCGGCGTTGACTCAATCTATCAACTCACCCGGAAGCAGGCTTCGGCAGTAGTTGACCTGCTTAAGGACAGGCGTTCAAAGCAATCTAAGCTTGCTGCATGAACACATAAACACAGAGGGCGTCAGCTCCTTGCTGACGCCCCTACTTACAGGAGAATCATCATGTCAACAATACCCCTGCAGGAATTGCGGGCAGAGCGAGCTCATTATTCGTTCTCAAGCGTCAACAGCTTTATAAATATTTGCGCACTACAATGGAAGTTTCAAAGAATCGATAAGATTCCTCCGCCGTTCACCTCTCACTCTCTAGTGTGCGGCTCTACTTTCCACAGGTGCTGTGAGTGGCTGTATTTGAACCTCAAGGCCGGAACATTACCGAAGAAGACTGAAGCCGGTAACTTATTTTGTGATCTCTGGAATCGTCAGCTCAAAGAAGAACCTGACGTAAAGTTTCCTGAAGATACAACGGCTAACGACTGTTGCGAAGAGGGGCGGCGGGCAATTGAGGCGTTGGTGGACCACGTAAGCCCCGAAGAGACCGTGCTGTCAGTGAATTCGACGTTTTGCGTACCACTGGTCAGTGATACAGGTGAAGTGCTTGAAAAACCGCTTCTTGGGGAGATTGATTATGTGGTTGAACGTGATGGCAAGGCTGTGCTGGGCGACTGGAAAACCAGCAATAAACGCTGGCCTGCACAAAAAGCGCGGCGTGACTTACAACCAACCTGTTCAACCTATGCCTGGGCACAAGGACATCAGGGCACAGTCCCGTCCTTTGAGTTCACTGTTGTCGTCAAGAATAAGCAACCGGTCTGTGAGGTGCATACAACAGCACGTACGAGGGATGATCATGCCAGGTTATTCAAGCTGGTTCAGACGATGGAGTCGATGATTCAGGCTGGTCATTTCATGCCCTCAGAACAGAGTTTCTATTGCGGGAATTGCCCGTACAGAGAAACAGCCTGCAAGACGTGGCACAAGCAGCAGCACAAGGTTATAAGCACCGGGAGGGCGGCATGAACTATCAGGCAGTGATCATTCAACTTCCGCTCGTCAAGGAAAGCCGCGGAGAACGAGTCAGGACACCGGAAGACGTAGCCAGAGTATGTTCTGATCTCCGTAATCTGGCACAGGAGACATTCCAGGTGTTAAGTGTTGATGCAAAAAACAACCTGCTGGACAGGCACGTTGTAACCATCGGCCTGGTTGATGCCTCACTGGTACATCCGAGGGAAGTATTCCGCCGCGCTGTGGAAACAAATGCGTCTGCTCTGATACTTATTCACAATCACCCAAGCGGCGATCCAACACCGTCAGCGGAAGATATTAGGGTTACAAAACAATTAACCGAAGCAGGACGGATCATGGATCTCAAGGTGCTCGATCACGTAATACTCGGAGCGGCAAACAGGCATATCTCCATGCGAGAATCTGGGTTGGTTGAATTCTAATTCAGTTCCCGCACCAACAGAACCCCGCCAAGACCCAGCCGGTGCCGTATTCGATACAGCCGGCTGGGTACCCCATTTTCAGAAATAATACATAAAGAAAGGAGACAGGAAACATGATCATGACAGAGCTATCGTCAAAACCGTCATTACCAACAATCGTAAGCCGGACTGAACTCAGCGAAATTCATACCCCAGATGGCAGTCACACTTGGCGTCCAATTCCACATCTAAAGATATTGACCGCCATGGAAAACGGATTGATACAGCGAGGTATCAGCGTAATCGATCAGCAGTTCAAGGTATCGCACGGCGGCAGCAGATTCTTCGGCGTGCTGCACGTAAACAATGCCGCAGCTCCAATTGGATGCCTTCCAACCGTCGGTATTCGTAACAGTCACGACCAGGCATTTGCATGTGGAGTTGCAGCCGGATTACTGGTCATTTGTTGTAGTAATGGGAGTTTCTCATCTGATGAGATCGCCTTATCCCGGCGACATACAACATACATATTAGTGGATCTGCCGGAGATGGTTCAAAGCGCAGTGCATCGTCTTGAGGAGATGTGGGAGCATCAAGTGCGGCAGGTGGAAGCTTATCGTGGTGCAAAGCTATCAGACACGAGAGCGCATGATCTAGTGGTGAAAGCCATGGATGAAGGCGCATTCTCAGCGAGCCAGATACCAGCCATACTTAACGAATACAGAGCCAGTTCTCACAAAGAATTTCAGTTGAGAACGGCGTGGTCATTATTCAATGCAACCACTGAAGTACTGAAGAAGGCTAACCCATTCAGTCTGCCTGCACGTACAAAAGCGCTTCATGGTGTTTTTGACCAGTATGTAGGCCTGAACTAACTGATCTCCCAACCCCAGACCCAGCCCCGTCTGCATGCCGCATAAAGATGCAATGCAGGCGGGGCACTACTTTCATAAAGGAGGACTACATATGTCAAAGCAGCAATGGCAGGTAATGCATTTCACGGTTTTTGACGGCTGGCAGAACGTGTGGACGGATGACGCCGGCAAGCCAATGATCTTCTCGTCACGCAGGAAGGCGCAGGCCGAACTCAATGAGTTCCTGGCAGACACCAGGGAAGCAGCCAACAAACGCCACATGGCTTCAAGGTATTTGAGGGACGAGTTCAGGGTCGTTCCTGCAGGAGGACAATATGACCACCGAATTGCACAGGCCCGTAATCCGCCGCACTGTTGAAGAACACGGTCACCGGCGAAGGAAACTTATTATCAGACTGGAGCCTGGAGACGTGCTGGCATTCAGGGAAGAAAAGTGTCGGCAGTGGTTCACAGCCCCAATCTCACGGGTGTACCAGACTGTTGTGGCCTGGAATGTTGCTGCACGCAGGGCGCAAGCGAAAGGGAAAAGAGTATGAACTGGCAGGAAAGACCATTTATCGAATATATGAACGCCGTAGACAATTTGATCGAAGCCCGCTACGGCATTACGTCCGACGATACCAGCATAGATATGATAGCCAGCGCTCACGAGAACGGAGAGGCACCGGAGGAGATCGTAGAGCAACTGGCTGAGAAATATGACCTGGACCTAATTGGAGACAAACTATGACAAAAACCATTTACGACGAAAGTTACCGAGCGTGTGTCATGCAGCTGAAAGCAGCCAGGAAACGGCAAGGCCTGACGCAGGCGCAGGTGGGTAAGCTGATAAAAATGAGTCGTAGCTGGATCGGCAGGACTGAAACATACGACGTTAGGCTCGACATTATGTTCTTCGTCCGTCTCTGCAAGGTATACAAGTTGAATCCCTGCAGATTGATGAAGCAACTGAAGGTCGACACCTAATCAGCAAAAAAGAGAAACTTACTATAAGTAGGTTTTTCTTTACCTATCAGAGACTGAATTCAGCTCTCTTGTGATCATGCACAGTGCATTAAACATATAGGGGGTACATGCGCGACCTTTTGATGCGGTTCACTATAGTAAACTGTGAACAATACTTGGCTGTATTCCTGCTGGTTCCGGTGTTTCCTGCTTTCTGTTAATAAGATTCCACTCGTCTTTAGAAATAGGCGTAATACCTTTTACTTTTTGCAATATCGGAGAGTTGGGCTGCATTATCATTGCTATGTGAGCCTTAATAATTTCCTCCGAATTATACCTGCTGAGTTCACCGCCAGGCAGGTCAAGATAGTGGCACAACTCGTCTTCTTCCCTTTCCTTTGCGGTACGGCTCTGCCTATTAACCGCATCATCCCATCGAAATCGTTCGTCCTCTGTCAGATTAAGCACAGAAATAAGTGCATTGTTCACGCTCAAGCCTATGCCTCTGGCACCTTTTTCAATCATGGACAAGCACGATTTCGAGACATTGGCCTTCCGTGCAAGTTCCGCAGCGGATAATTGTCTTTCTTGTCTAACAGACCGAAGTAAGCCGCCAAATTCAGAATATGTATCCATTGCGATCCTCCTTTAGCAAAACGAACCCAAATCAATGGTCTTCGATGTATCTACCCCAGCATCTCTAAGAATCTTCAGGCATCGGTCAATGTTTCGCCTGATCATCGCGGCATACTGACCGAACAGGTTCAAGGAAGGCATTTTTGCGATTAGCCTTTCAGCTGTCGCCTGCTTGGCGGCAGCATGATATGCTGCTCTTTTCTGATGCAGTTCCAGTTCTTCTTTCAGGCGAGTTGTATGCATCGATATGATCTCTTGCCAAGGCTGGAACTGATTTTCGGCTACCTGCCGTTGCCCCTTTATCACGGCTTTAACATCATCAACTCCTGTAACCCCGCAGGCGGCCGGCCCTTTCAAGCCTTCATGTTCAATGTATACTTTCAGTAACCTCTTCCCTTCCTTGCGTTGCCGGATTAGCTCCCTCCGTTCTCTCGCAGGCAAGTTGCCAGCCAACTGGATTTCGATCTGCCGAAGCTCGTCCTGCTGTTCTTTTACTGAGCGAGTATAAGCCCATATTCGATCCCATATTTCCATAGCAAGCTGTTCGATCATATCATCTGGAAATATAGATATATTCCCGGCGCTTATGCTGTTGGCTAGTTCCTGAAGCGCTTCGATCTTCGACTGAAGGACGCTCGGGTCTTTATTTAGAATCTCTTTTACACCTCTTTCCGTTAGCATGTATGCTAGTCCGGTTGATTGATTGGGGAGATTTTCCGGCACGTTCACATAGCATCCTGCGAATAAGTTCAGCTCCATATCCTGTAAAAGATGGAGTTTCAAAATCTCTTTTGCCATTTGCTCAATCGTGACAACTTCAAGTTGGCTCTTAGGGCAAAAGTCTTCTTTAAGCCTGACTACCAACTCATCGTACTCCTTCTGCCCTGGCACTCCAGGCAGATTGAGCGGATTAAGAGCGGTAAAAGGTATAACGTTACAGAAAAGGCCATGTTTTAGGGCATTTAGTCTGGAACGTGATTTGCCTTCTGGCGTAATCGGTCCACGAGAAAGGCCCCCGTTACGGCGATTGGCGTCGATCTTTTTCTGTGACGACATGGGTTGACTCTCAACGAGGGTAAGATCTGGCGGTGTATAAGCATTTCTATCTTCTGCTTCTGACATAATTGCGGCGTTGATCATGGCTTTTCCTTTCAAGTAGGTTGATTTCCGCTAACCCCTGCGTGCAAATTAGTACACACGGGTGGCTTAGCGTTTACAGAGTTCGGATGCGTAGGTAAGTTCGTAATTCGTTTTCGGTGCCGGTTTCAATCAAGGCCGGCCGCATTCGTATATGAAGCCAGGATAACCTGAATTCGATTTGAAGATAACATTTAAGCCCGTTCAATACAAACACATTTGTGCAGGCGCGAAGCCACTTGAATTTATTTATCCATGCCTTGTTTTCGTAAAGCGTTGAACGATTGATCTTCTTATCGGGATGAGCAAATGCTTCACGCAGGTAATCGCGGATGGTTGTATATACAGGCTGAGGCATCCTCTGACTGATTGTGACCTTAGTTATGATATGCAGGTCAAACGGTATTTCATAAGAATCGCTATCGCTCTCGCCACCCCAGATGTGCCCTCGATGAATCTAAGCCAGGCGGCGGCAGCGCCCATTGAGGCAAGGAAGGCAGGCAAAATGGTGGTGGCAATTTCGTGTGACCAGTCACTGAATAAACTGGCCAATCCGATACCAAGTACCGTACGGTTAATCCACCGCCCTTGTTTTTGTTGTTCCGCAGACGATTGATTTGAATCCATACCGAATTATTCCTTTTTCTGTTCAATCAACTGCATAATATCTTTTGTTTCCTGAACGTCCGGTTTCTGTTGCAACGCATTGACTATCCACTCCTTTGCTTCGTCATACCTGCTCATCCGATAAAGGCACCAGGCCAATTGCTGCACGAACTTGGCTTCATACGGGTTGAGCCAGACAGCATGACGTAGTTCCGATTCCGCCGCGGAGAATAAGAACGCTTCACGCTGAATCATATGCAATGCCAATACATAATGATCGTAACCGAGCTTAGCATGGGGACGCAGTACTTCTTCCCTGTGGTTTGCCTGCTTTATGGAGTCAAGCTTGTGTCTTGATCTTCTCTTTTTTCTGC
>Ga0172375_10001279_pt1 | contig 40566 bp, 37 predicted proteins | sample LakKiv1m_FD_114537 | JGI IMG/M metagenome (GOLD analysis project Ga0172375, IMG submission 114537) | Freshwater microbial communities from Kabuno Bay, South-Kivu, Congo - kab_092012_11.1m | ecosystem: Environmental > Aquatic > Freshwater > Lake | place: Democratic Republic of the Congo... | reverse complement strand
TAACGCGCATAAGATCTTAATTGATCGCACAATCACCTCCGGGTCTCGTAGAAAAACAGATCGTGTCAGAATTTATACTGAACGCCGGCCCCGTAAATATTCCTGGTATATTTATAAACCCCTATCGTCGACAGGTCGTCGACAAAGGTATATTGAAGCTGCACTTCGCAATTCTTAAACACCTCTATCGCCAGAAGGCTTGAAACAGTCAAAATATTGTCGTATCTCTCTTTTTCATACAGCGAATTGATCTTTTTGAAGCCCTGGTTAAAATAATCACCGACCAGATTGAACTTAAAGATCTTCCAGAACGGGATCGTCGCACCCATAGTGAGGCGATTGCCCAGATATGTCCAGTTATTTCCCTTGGCGTCCTCATAGTTCATGGCATACCGCGCAAAAACAAAACCGTCCATGTTCTTAAAGAAGAACTTGTACCAGCCCAGCGCCCAAACGTATTCGAAAGAATCCCTGTTCTCATTATCCGCGATCTGGGGCCAGGAGAAATATTTTCTGTTATGCGTAAAACTTGCCTGCAGCATATTCGTGCGGTTGACCATGAAATTATTCAGCGTGCCGAACCCCACTATGTCAAGATACCTCTTGTCGTTTATCCGTATGTTATTGTAGTGTGCGGGAAAACTGATCATGGCATTTTCCATATAATACGCCGGTTGGGCAGTGATATCAGTGCTCATCGTATCGTAAAAGCCGAGCTGGAATTCCTTCGCGTAATAATAAGAACCACCTACCCTCATGCCGATATTGTCGGTCGCTTTAATATTGTAATCTCCCTGGACCGTATATACGTGGCGCCAGTCATGCTGGTCTGCGGCCGTAGAAGCGATGGTATCGTCGTTAGGCTTCAATATAACGTTATCGTCATATTGTAATCCCGCGGTGGCGGTCACGTGAAGAGGCTTCGCGGCTTCTTCGCGGCGGGAGATCGTATCTACATATTCATTGGCGTATGCCGCGAGGTCGCCGCTCGGGTTTTCAAGCACGACCTGACGGAAGACCTTTCTGGCTTCTTTCAGGTTCTTCAGTTGTACGTAGGCAAATGCCTCGTAATACTTTACCGTCTGGGCCAGCGAGCTGTCCAGCTTTACGGCCGCATCGAAAGCCTCGAGGGCTTTCTCGGGATCTTTCTGTTCCTTCAGAAGCACAAGCCCCTTCAGGAACATCGTCTGCCCCGGCGCGATGGACTCCTGTTCAGCTTTCGCGATCCATTTTTTCGCGCCTTCGATATCCTCCATCTGGTATAAAAGATCTATCAACTCTATGACAGCGTTGGACACCGGCGGGTTAAGTGTAGCCGCCGCCTCCAATTGAGGTTTGGCGCTGACAAAATCCTGCATTTGCTTATACGTAATACCAAGATAATAAGCGGCCGACGACGATCCAGGATACTGATCTCTCAGGTCCTTTAATATGACCAGCGCCTCCTCATAATTTTGATGCTGGTAAAGCGAAATAGCTTTATCCAGCTTCTCTTTTTCCTGGGCATTTATCTCAAGACAGATACAAATGTTCAGCGCTAACAAAAAAGCGGTCATACCGGACACGATCTTTAGGCGGGCCATAGGGTTTTGACCTTTCTCTTTAAAAACGTCATAAGGGGCAGTTCCCTGGTTATTAGCTCCTAAAATATATATAAATTTCTTTTAGGATAACCTGAAACTGCCCCTTTTGCAAGAAAAACCATCCCTCCTTTACATCCTGTTCTCTATAGAAACCAATTCGAGTTCTTTCCCCTTTTCTCTGGCCGTTACCGTAACGTTAAGCGTGTTCTCCGCTTTGGCTAAAAAAGCCTCTACTTTTTTGGAGCTGGCCTTATCGAATTCATAGGCCTTCCCGTTGGCATAGATCATATACCCTGTCGCGGCACAGGCAGGCGCCGTCGCGCAGCTTTTTTCATGCGTGCCGATAAAAGTGGCGAGGTCCGCTTTATGCGCAGTCCCGCAAGCGTTATCTATGATCGTGCCTGATAAGGTCATTTCATTAGCCGCAAATGCCTGCGTCACAGGAAGAAACAACCCTATTATCAACAAGAACATCAATATCCCATAAGTGACTTTCATGTTGTACCTCCTCATTTTTATCCCGCCCCATCCACTGATTTTGATGCCCTTTTCCGCTGATCGGCTTCACTATTCCGCGCAAAATGAGGTATAATATTCTCATGCGGCCCAGAACCTTTATGCCAGATGAGATACTTTTTTCTCCGACCCTTCGCTGCAATCTTAGCTGCAGGCGCTGTAACATCAAGCAGGGCGGTAGAACGCTGTCTACCGGCAAAGCCCTCGGGTTCATACGCGCCTGTCATCGTTCGGGTATAGACAAGATAGGCTTTACAGGCGGAGAACCGTTCTTAGCCCTTGGTTTTCTATGCGCCGTATCGAGGGAGGCCGTAAGGCTTGGCATGACATTTACCCGTCTCATGACCAACGGCGCCTGGTTCAGCTCGAAAAAAGATCTTACCCAAAGGTTATCGCGGCTATTCAGGTCCGGGTATGACGGCGAGATATGTGTAAGCGTCGATGCCTTTCACTCTCAGAGCATTAAAAAAACCGCCGTCTTTATAGAGACCGTTTCTGCCTTACGCAACCGGCCGGACCCGGTTTCGATCGCTTGGGTAAAAGACACCCAATGGCTGAAAACAAAAGAACGGCTCGAGCGCCTGGCATCTCTTTTGGGGGCCAGGTTAGTCGGATTTCCCGGCGCCAGGGCCAGGATAGAGAGCGGTTCTTTTTTCATAAAGATATTCCCGATCGCCCTTTCATTGGCGGGCTTAGGGCAGGATATGATATCACCGTGGCGCGGAGAGTGGTTCAAAGACGATCTTTGTAAAGGCCCGGGTAATGTGCTGTTTGTATTGCCTGACGGGAGCGTCAAGCCTTGCTGCGGATACGGAAGCGACGCGGACATCCTCTCCATAGGATCGATCTTACGGGACAGCCCGTTAAAACTGCTGCGGAACGCCGAAAAGAACATATTTACGCGAACGATCTTCTCCAAAGGACTTCATCCGATAAGGCGGGCCCTAGAATCAGGGGGGATATCTTTTCCAGGCAGGACGGCCGACCATTGTTTCTTTTGCTATTATCTCTCTAGCTCTGTGCCGCGAAGGTCTTTGAGGCGCGCGTTACGGACGCTATGCGGATGATCCTCTGGAATTCATCTGTCTTTCATCGCCTCTTCCATCTCCAGGATCACTTTTATCCCGTCCGCTTTCACTTTCCGCTCTCGCATCAGATACCAGATATAGTATAATTTTTTCGCTTCGCTGTGGGAATAAAGCCTGCCCCGGCCTTTGCGGCGCCTGGGCGATATTATTTTTTCCCGGTCCAGCTGCTTCAACACCCATACAGGTATCTCCAAAATGTCGCAGACTACCCCGCTCGTCAGCACCGGATCGTCAGGGTCTATGTCGAACTCGCCGCAACTCTTCGGGCCTGTTTTTTTTCCCATGGTTCTTTCCTTTGACGATAGGATAGCACCGTTCGGGATGCCTGTCAATATTTCGAACGGTTTTTTTTGATTTCCGAACTACCCGGGCGGCGGGGTCACAATATCCACCATCGCCTCTACCCGGTCTTTACCGTTGGTCTTCGCCGAATATAGCGCCATGTCCGCCGCGCCGAAAAGGTCGTCGCCGGCAACGCGGTCCGAAGGCACGCACGAAGCTACCCCTCCGCTGATGGTGACTATTGCTTCGACCGTGGATGACGGATGAGGTATCTCCATGTTCCTCACCTCCTGGCGCATGTTATCAGCTACGGCGATCGCTTCCTCTACTCTCGTGTTGCTCAGGATAACGGCGAATTCCTCACCGCCGATCCGGGCCACAAAATCCCCGCTTCTTCTGACGACCTTCTTTATCTGGGATGCGACCTGGACCAGGCACTGGTCACCCATGTGGTGGCCGAAACGATCGTTATAGTTCTTGAAGCAATCGATATCGAAGATCACCAGCGAGAGCGGCCTGTCCTCCCTGCGCATGCGGTTACATTCTTCCTTAAAACGCATATCGAAAAAGCGCCGGTTCGGTATCTTTGTCAGGCTGTCGAACATAGAGTTCCTGTGAAGCTCAAGGTTGGCCATCTTCATAGCGACCGCCTGCTCGTATTCGGTACGGATATGCGTCTCCAGTATATACGACAGGGACATCGCGACGATGTTCGACGCGCATAGGAAAAAAGTGTTATTCATCAAGACCGGGAGCGGTATATTGCCCGCGCTTGCGACGCTCGCTATATAAAAGAACGTGACCGACCAGCTCGCGATGACCGACAAGATGAAAGTAAGCCTTAAAAAGGCGGACCCGTAAAATATGCACAACATGATACCGCCATAATAGATCTTATTGCCTAATCCGGTATCAATGGCCATCATGAACACAATGGCGATGCCCGTAAGCATGACCGCTAAGCCGCACGCCACCTGTATGTACCCGGCCTTTCTGGTGACATATGTCAATATCCATAATACCAAGAGGACAGGCACTATAACAAAATACCTGATCATCCAGACGGTCCTGATAACGCCCGGGACGACGTACGGGTCAAGGGCGCCGAGCGCGGCAAAAAGGAATATCCCCAGTAGAAGCGCATGCCTTACCTGGTTTATGGTCCTTTTCCGGTAAAAATTAAGGAACGCCTGCTCATGCTCGCCTGACATTCCGGGCAGGATAAGTCCGCCTTTTAATATCCCAGGTACCTCCGGTTTCTTTGGCATAGGCGTATCGTTATTCATTGCTGCCCCTTGGTTCTGTTCAGGTTGTTCCACGCCGGCTCAAAATACGGGTAGATGGCGATTGCGATCTTAAAATACCGTCTGGCCCCGGCCAGGTCGCCCTGATTAGCCTTCATGGCGCCCACATTATTAGCCGCGGCAAAATATTCCGGATCGATGCGGAACGCCTTAAGATATGCCCTCTCAGCCCTGGGATAGTCAGGCATAGCCGCGTAAATATCTCCCAGCGTCTCATATCCTTCGGCATCATTTGGATAGGCGCGGACATATTTTACGCATTCATCCCGCGCGCAGGAAAGTTCGTGTTTTTTCCAATACATTTTGGCCAAAGTAAGATGCGTCCTTTTGTAGACCATGGACTGCACCCCTGGAAAGTCGATATTGACCAGGGCCGCTGATAATGAAAAAGCCAAAAGACATAAAAGTATCATGCGCCGGTTTTTGCGCGCCAGCACTTCAGCAAATCTTACCAGCGCGTAGCCTGCAAATATCAGAAGGAACGCGACCATGACGAGGCGGTGCCTGGAGCACACAGGGAACGGGATCGACGATAAAAAGAACCCTCCCAGAAAAATATAATGCAGCATGAACTCGCGCTGGTTTTTAAAGGCCATTGCCGCGCCGGCCAATCCGAGCGGCCCGGCCAGCCAAAATCCGGGAAGGGAGTATATGAACGGGCAGAGAGCCTTATTGTAGTAAATATCTTTTTCGGCGTAGATCTCGAACCTGGACAACATCATAAGCGCATTGTCGAGCATATGCCTCAGGAAAAGGCCCGGTTCGTTAGAGATGATCATTATCGCCTTACCGATCCAATAATGCGAATGCTCGCTGTCCAGCTTAAGCCCCAGCCGGACCGGCTCAAGCATCCATGTGCTCCAGACAAGTCCCGGCTTAATATCGTACATTGATCTGATGTCCGGGTTCAATCCGAGATAAAGGTTAAGGCCGCCGTGTCCTTGTATAAGCACGAACTCATGCCCCGCGATGAAATTTCTGAGCGTTACGGGCAGGATCACGATCGCCATGCCGGCGCTTAATAGGAGCGCGTTCCTGAAAAAATCGCGCCTTGTAAGGGTCATGAAAAACCACAGCAAAAAAAACGGCGTTAAAAACATTATATTGGGCCTTGTGATCGCCGATAATCCGATAAAAAGACCCGATACGAATATCAGCCAGGGCCGCTTGTCATTTTGCGACCGCCACAATAACAGGAACACGATAAGATTAAGGAAAACCGCCAGCGTCTCTACCACAAGCTCGCCGGACCAGTAAATAAGCGGCCAATATACTGCCGCAAGTATGCCGGTAACGACACCGGCTTTTTTCCCCATGGATACCCAGGCGATGTGCCCGAGCAGCACGCAGCTTAGGCTGGAGATCACGCCGCCGAAAAGCCGGGCGATAAAGAACCCCGCCCCGAATACCTTATACAGGCCCGCGAGAATGTACGGATAAACCGGCCCGTGATAAGGTATCGTGTCCCATAAGAGTTTTCCCGAAAGTATCTCTCTGGCCCATTTATCATATTCTTGTTCGTCTACATAGGGGAAATCGAAAAGAGGGCTCTGGGAGAAACAATGAAGATACCAGTACCGCAAAACGACCGCCAGGCAAAATATGCCCGCGTAGATAATGGTCCGCTTTGATCGCTCGTTAGGCATGGTCAATTATATCATATAAAAATCCCTCTGACCATTTAAAGGCCAGAGGGATCTTCTGACTGCGGTTTACCTTTATTCGTTCTCGCGCGCTTCGGCAGCTTCGTGCATCGCCCGCTTGCCTTTTCCTTCGCTCATCTGTTTCCAATGGTCTTTTTTCTCCATCTTTTCTCCGGCCCATATCTCTTTGATCTTTTTCTGCTGGTCCGGCGTAAGTATGGCCTTAAGCTCCGCGTAAGAGGCAATGTCGCTCTTGGCGTTTTGGGCTTTCAGAACGAACTTCTGGTCGATAAGCGCGTTCACGGCCGCGGTATCTATAGTATCCTTTTTGACGGCCTCTTTTATATCAAGCGCCAGAGCCTTGATCTCGGCGTCTGTTTTGATCGAAGCCTTTTCAAAATTATACTCTAGAGTCTCTACCTTGGCTAACTGTTCATCCGTAAGGCCTAGCTCAGCAGCGTGTTTTTTGATAAAAACAGCCTTGTGCGCGAACATTCCCCTTTGCCCGTTATCGGCGCACATATTGCCGTGCTTACCCATCATCTGACAATTCCCCATAGGGCATTGATCGGCGAACGCCGCAGTGGACACCATCGCCAAAGCGAACATCGCGATCATCATTATCACCATTACATTCTTCATGACCCTACCCTCCTTTTAGGTTACGATCTTTATTCCCGGGCCTTTTATTTCCCGTACATTACCTGCAATTGATCCACCGTAGGAAATTCATTGTAATATTCTCCTTGCGGCCCTACGTAACCGCTGCCGGATCTTTTCAGCGTTACCTGCGTATACCCTCCTTTGGCGTTCGGGATATTAATGGAATATACGCCTTCCGCGTTGGCGGGCTGATAAGCCTGCGGGGCCGCCACAACAACCGGAGCTGCCGGGGCAACCGGCGTTACCACCGCCACTGGCGCAGGCTGTACAACAGGGGCCGGCACAACTACGTACCCTTGAGGACAGGGCCTGTAATACAGGCCGTCAAAGTAATAATAAGGTGTCCCGCCTACGACTACCGTAGTATACCCCCTGGGCATAGAATCCAGGATCGCCCCTACCGTCAAAGCAGTGGCAGCAGCGCCGAACCAGAACCATCCGGGCCCGTAATGATACCTTCCGCCATGATGGTAATATCTTCCTCCCCCGCGCGCCTCGGCATCCAGGGAGACGATAGAAACACACATCACGATGACCATAAAGGTCATTAATGCTCTTTTGCTTAACATAGTGTTGATCATAGCTCTCTCCTTTTTTTGGCTGTGTCTGAATTAGTCCTTCCCTTACTAGTTTTGACACCGCTGCCTGCCAAAAAGTTCCCGGAATTATCAGGGGACAGGGGTCAGTGAAGTAAATAGCGCCTTTTGGATTTAAAAAGATATTTCTTTCTGTACCCTGAACCCTGGCCCCTGATATATTATGGGTTTAGTCAATGGCGAGCCAATCCTTCAGCACGGGCTGGTACCCTTTTAGCTTGAGCGCGGCCATTATTTCGGCTACGCTCCTTTTGTCGGATATTTCGAATTGCGGAATGTTCTGGCGGTCCTTTGCGTAGGCGGCATGCCCGCCGACATATGTGGATGACCCTGCTGAAATGCGCGTGATCCCCAGAGGAAGGAGGTTCTCCCGGAAGGCCGCGCCTTCACGTGTCGAAAGGGATATGCCCAGACGCGGCAAAAATATCCTGAGAGCCGTTATGATCTGCGCCATCTCCATGTCGCTGACATCATACGGGGCCCTGAACGCGCCTTCATGGGGCTTCAGCCTCGGCAAAGACGCTCCTACATCAACCGCCGGAAAATTATCCTGAAGATATTTGGCATGCATGCCCAGCCAGAAGACTTCGCGCCTCCATTCATCCAGGCCGAGAAGCGTGCCTATACTGACGCTGCGCATACCGGCTCTCGCGCCGCGTTCCGGCGCTCCCAGCCTAAAGGCGTAATCGCTTTTTGGACCGGCAGGATGCATGCGCGTATACGTCTTTTCGTCATAAACCTCCTGATAAATGGTGAGGGCATCTACCCCGGCGCTCACAAGCCCGGCATACTCTTCTTCTGTCAGGGCGTATATCTCGACGGAGATATCGGTAAAATATTTTCTTAATACTTTAACGCAATCCTTAATATATGAGAGCGGGCTCATGGTCCTGGACCCGCCAGTAAGAAGAAGGATGTGCCTAAGCCCTGAAGACGCTATAAACGAGGCCTCTTTTTCCACCTCTTCCAGCGTCAATTTTTTCCTCTGTATCTTGTTCTGCAAATTGAACCCGCAATACAGGCATTTATTATCGCAATAGTTGGAGACATATAACGGAGCGTAAAGCAGGATCGCCTTTCCGAAATGGCCCTGAGTTATATCTCTTGCCTTCCCTGCCATCTCCTCAAGATACGGCAGGGCCTCCGGTGACAATAGCGCCCTAAAATGACGGCTGTCCGGATTCCGGCAGGACAGCGCTTTTTCAACGTCAGCAGATGTTATCCCTGCGGGATCGGCTTGGTCTTTTTTAATTTGGGAATACAATTCGTAGAAATTCATTCGTTTCTTAAGAATCCGGTAAGAGGGGATGACGGGTTCGCGCTCCGGCTCGATCCGGACATCCCGGAAAGACAGGCTAGCCTTCCTGCTTTAACGCCTTCTGAAAATGCCCTCGCCAGCATTACGGGATCATCCGCGACAGCTATGGCCGTATTGACCAGCACTGCCTGGCATCCGGCTTCCATGCATTCGCACGCGCTGGCGGGCTGCCCGAGGCCGGCGTCCACAATAACAGGCACCTTGATCTCGCTTATCAATATCTCCACGAGCTCCCGCGTCCTGAATCCGCGGTTCGACCCTATAGGCGAGCCCAGAGGCATCACCGCGGAGGCGCCCGCTTCGACCAACCGTCTTGCCGCGGAGAGGTCCGGGCTCATGTACGGCAGCACAACAAAGCCTTCTTTGGCCAGGATCTCTGTAGCCTTCAAGGTCTCCATATTATCCGGTAAAAGATATTTATTATCCTGGATCACCTCTATTTTCACCCAATTGCCGCACCCGGCCGCGCGGGCAAGCCTGGCTATCCTCACCGCTTCATCGGAATTCCTCGCGCCTGAAGTGTTCGGGACGATGACGCACTTTTTTGGGATATGCTCCAGTATATTCTCTTTCACGGATGAGGCGTCGACGCGCCTTAACGCCACGGTCACGACATCAACATCGGAAGCAGTAAGCGCCCGGTTCATTACTTCATAGCTTGAGAATTTTCCCGTTCCTACAAAAAGGCGGTTGTGTATCTTCTTGCCGCCCAGCTCTAAAACATCCTGCACATTATCCTCCTCCGACAAAACTTATGATCTCCACATTATCGTTATTGCCCAGGGAGATATTCTTCCATGTTTCCCTGGGAACTATCTTAAGGTTATGCTCTATAACTACATGGTCCGGCACTATCCCTTTATCGGAGAGCAGGTCGGCCAGTTTTTTATTAGCCTGAACGATCTCGTCCTTACCATTCACCCTGACCAGCATCTTAAGCCCGCGCGCAAGTTTTGCCTTAAAAGCCGACGCCGCGCCCCTTATATCATCCGCAGCAGCAATGGCCCTGATAACGGCTATATTCCCGGCGCCTCTTTCCAGGAGACCGTCCACGTTCGTCATATCGATCCCGCCTATAAAGACCACGGGTTTTGATGCGGACCTTAACACCTCTTCTATATCTTTCTCTCCTATGCAATAATCTTTTGTTTTGGTCGGGAAAATAGGACCGAACGCTATGTAATCCACGTCTTGTTCGTTAGCTTCCCTGAATTGCTGAAGGGAATGCGTAGAAACACCTATGATCTTGTCCGTCCCCAATAAAGCCCTTGTTCCGGCGATATCGAACCGCCTTTGGTCTTCCTGGCCCAAGTGAACGCCGTCGGCCTTGACGTCCAGAGCTATGGCCGGATCGTCATTAACGATAAAGACCACGCCCGCATCTTTACAAAGGCAGGAAAGATCCCTGCCCAGCTTAATGAGCTCAGCCCTTGCCATGGCCTTCTCTCTCATCTGCAGCACGTCTATCCCGCCTGATACGGCAAGCCGCGCGATCTCCATGGCAGGCCTTCCCATGCCGTACTCTTGGCTCAACACCAGATATAATACATTATTGCCGAACTTTGTCATTTTTTTTAAACTATCACCAAAAAGGACATTTGTCAACATTGGCGCGGGCAAGACGGCATTTGGCGCGGATCGGATCGTTTGGTAAGCCGCCCGTTCTGGGCGTTTGACCGGTATTATAGCGGACAGGCGTGCTCTTGTTCGTTTGGCCGGCCCATAGCGAATTTTAATTCGCTTACGATGTCGGCAACAGAAGAGTTTTTCTTCAACCAAAGGCTGAAGTTGCTGAAAGAAACGAACCAGTGGTCGGCCGGCTTATAATATCCGGACATGGCCACGATCGGAATGTCTTTTGTTCCGTCTGTATTCTTTAGACTGTTCGATATCTCAAACCCGGAAATATAACGCATGTTAAGGTCTAACAGTATGACATCAGGCTTGAACTCACAGGCCTTACAGACGACATCTTTGTCGTCAGCGCTTGTCTCTACTTCGAACCCTTCCCAGGCAAGAACCTCTCCCAGTTCAGACAGGAATTCTTTGTCGTCGTCTATTAAAAGCAGTTTTGTTCTCATTCGTCACCTCCTCTTGTATCAGCATACCCTTTTATCGCGGCAGCGTACATGTGCTGTTTCTATTTTCTTTTGACGTATTTCCACGTGGCAAATCCTGCCGCTCTGTGCTAAAATAATTTTACAGGGTTTGTTCATATTTACAGAGCACCATAACCATAAAGGCTCGATGCTTCTGGCATATATCGATCCCGGCACCGGGTACACATTATCCAGCTTAGGGAGCTGGCTGATCGTTCTTGTTCTGGTTTTTTTTCGGTCCATTCTAGCTCTTTTCAGGAATTTTTTTAATTTTTTCAAGCGGCGCCGGGGCGTAAAGACCGCGGTCATTCTTGTGGCCATAACCGCTTTCTTCTGCGCCGGAGGGTTGATCATGAAAAGACATCCAAGCGCATTCGACAAAAAGATAATAGTGCTCGGCATAGACGGCCTTGACCCTGCGCTCATAGAAGAGATGATGTCCGAGGGCCGCCTTCCCAATTTCGCCGGCCTGAAACAGAACGGTTCGTACAGGCGCCTCGCCACGGCAAACCCGCCTCAATCTCCGGTCGTATGGGCGTCCATTGCCACGGGAAAGAAACCGGGCTCTACCGGCATCTTTGATTTCATTGTACGCGACCCCAAGGATTATACCCTGAGCCTCTCGCTTTCGAACCCAACGGGCGACTCTCACCCGATAAAGAGCAAAACTTTCTGGGAATATCTGTCCGACGCAAAAATAGAAACGACACTTATCCAATATCCCCTGACATTTCCCCCGTACAGAATTTACGGCCGCATGCTTTCGGGCATGGGGGTCCCTGACATGTTAGGCACTCAGGGCACATTCACTTTTTATACGACCGACCATGTGCCGTCGGACAAGGATCGCGGCGGCAGGGTCTGTACAGTATCCGCATCCCCTGTCATGACGATGGACCTCGTGGGTCCGAGGGTCTCAGAGATCGGCAGGCCCGCAAAGAATGTGACAGTACCCTTCAGTGTCGAAACAAGCGATCACAGCCAGACGGCTACTATCAACTGCCAATCCCATAAGTTGACGCTGCAAAAAGGCACGTGGAGCCAGTGGCAGGAGGTCGAGTTCCGGATAGGGCTCTTTAAAAAGGCGAAAGGCATTTTTAAATTCTACCTCGCGGATACTTTGCCGTCCTTCAAGCTGTATGTTACTCCGATGAATTTTGACCCGCGCGCGAGCATTTTTCCGATATCGTATCCTCATTCTTACAGCCGTCTTCTGGCAAAGAACATAGGTCTCTATTTTACCCAGGGCATGCCCGGCAATACCTGGGCATTGAATGAGGGCCGGCTGAGCGAGCAATGTTTTCTCGAACAATTGGACGATATCTTGGCCCAGAAAAAAGCCATGCTCGACCTGGAGCTTCACCGGTCCAAAAAAGGATTTCTTTTCTGTTACTTAGGCTCAACCGATGTGGTCCAGCATATGTTCTGGCGGTATACCGATCCGTCCCATCCTCTTTATGAAAAAGACGCTACTCTTGCGCAAAGGGAGATCATCCGGCAATGGTATAAAAAAGCGGACGCGGTACTCGGGGACGTTTTGAGAACGACCGGCCCGGATGACACTGTCCTGGTCGTATCCGACCACGGATTTGATACGTTCAGGCGGGCGGTTCACGTCAACGCGTGGCTTAGAAAACACGGATATCTGGAATTAAAAGACCCCGCCGCGCCCAGAGGAGGCGAGTTGTTAAGTGATATCGACTGGTCGAAAACCCAGGCCTATGCCATAGGTTTCGGCGCCATATACATAAACGAGAAAGGCCGTGAGCAAAAAGGCATCGTCTCCCCCGGCGAAGGATCGGCGCGCGTAAAGGCCGGGATCTCCGCCGGCCTAAAAGAATGGCGCGACGAAAAATACGGAGAGCCGGTCATAACGAATGTATACAGCGGCGAAGATATATTTTCCGGGCCATATAAGGCCATGTCGCCGGACCTTTATATCGGCTTTAACAGGGGATACCGCGCTTCATGGCAGACCGCCATGGGAGCCGTTCCGGACAAGCTTATCGAGTATAATATAAAAAAATGGTCCGGCGAGCATCTTGTGGACCCGTCGCATGTGCCTGGAGTATTCTTCTCTAATAAAAAGATCTCTGAAAAAAACCCTTCGGTCCTGGACATAGCCCCGACCATCTTAAAGGCCGCGGGCTTCTCTAAAGAACAGATAAAGAAATATCAATTTGACGGTTCATCGCTTTTATGAAAAATAATAACCGCGCTGAGCGCCTGGCGATCCTGGTAATAACGTTCCTGCTTTTGCTCGCCTCGGCATTATACGTTTTATGGAAAGCCTGCTCCGTAGAACGCCCGGACAAACACCCCAACATCTGCTTCATATTAATAGATACTTTGCGGCCCGACCACCTGGGCTGCTACGGGTACGGACGGCAGACGTCCCCGCGCATCGATAAGATAGCGGAAGACGGCGTGCTTTTTACGCACTTTCGCACTGTTTGCCCATGGACTATACCCACGATCTCGGCATGTTTTTTGGGCCGTTATCCTTTGGCGCTATTCAAACCGAGCTTACTCTCAGATATGCCGCAGGACCTGCCCAAAGGGATATCTACACTTGCCGAGATCCTGCGGAAGAACGGATATACCGCGATAGGCATGTCAGACCACCTTGCCATAAATAAAGCGTGGGGATACGGCAGAGGGTTCGATCCGTTCATAGAATTGTTCCTTTCGTATCAAGCAGAGTTTCCATCCTTGTCGAAAGGGTCTGACCCGGGATTTATAGCCGGAAAATTCCGGGAAACGCTTTCTGGAGTTGCCGGTAAAAATTTCTTTTTATACCTGCACCTTGTCTATCCGCATGACCCGTATACCCCTCCGCGGCCGTATGCGGACATGTTCGGCGCAGGCTCTCAAAAATTTGTGCCGGAACAGAAGGACGGCCTGATAAATATGTATGACGGAGAGATACGATACACGGACACGCTGGTCGGACGCTTGTTCGATATACTGCGCCAGAAAAAACTACTGGGCTCTACATACGTCGTGATAACTTCTGACCACGGGGAAGGCTTCTGGGAGCACGGCTTTTGCCGGCACGGGAACTCTCTTTATCCGGAGCTAATCAATATACCTTTGATCATATATCCTCCCGGCGGCACATCGAAAGGCAGGGTCCGCGTAAACGATCTTGCCAGTAACATCGACATCTTTGCCACTATACTGGATATGGCGAAGATCCGGATCCCGTCCGGCGTATCCGGCGAAAGCCTTCTCAGGTTCACAAAGCCAGGCGGCGGGGAGAAGACCGCCCGTTATGTTTTTTCCGAGAACCAATGCCACGAAGATTTTTCCCAAATGAGCTGTCAAGACGACCGCTTCCAGTATATCTACAGCTTGGCAAAAGGTACGGCTGAGCTTTATGACGTAAGGGATGACCCTGGCGAACGAAAAGATCTGTCGCACGGCATGAACACGGCTGAAGACATGAAAGAAGCCCTTATGCGGCACAAAAAAGAAGCCGACGCGAAAAGGGCGGTATTACCCGATAACAGAACAGCGCCTGATAAAGAGACCCTGGACCGGCTTAGGTCCTTAGGATATGTTCAGTGAACACTTTCTTTGATCTAGCTCGCCTGATCGTAGAATTATATTTTTAATGTAATGTCTTCGTCTTGATACCGCAGCTTTACATGATCTCCGGTGATCTCAACGACATCAGCGTTATCTACCTTATCGCCTTTGCCGACCACCTGATCATTTACGATAGCCTTCTCGCCCATGATCCCTGCCAGGCGGAATTTCCCGTCGTGGACCTTTTCCCCGGCTGCGGCCCTTTCGCCGACTTGCTTTCCGGGCTTCGCGTCCCCGGGAACGGTTTCTTTTCCGGACAGTTTTTTCATGGTATTAAGGAAGGCCGGCACGTCCCTGTAGCCGACGAACGTATCGGCGGCATTGCCGTTCGGATCAAAGAAAATGATGGTAGGATATCCTCTAACGTTATATTTGGCCGGGGCGTTCTTGTCGGCCTCGCAATTCACTTTTACGCAGACGAATTGTTTGGCTATGCGGTTCAGGCCCGCGTCGCTATAAACCTCGTCGTCAAGCTTTTTGCACCAGTGGCACCAGTCCGTATAAAAATCGGCCATGACCGGCTTTCCGTCGGCCTTTGCCTTTTTCAACGCGCCCGCCAGGTCATGCTCCCAGGAGATCGCCCAGGATCCAGCATCAAAAGCCAGGACCAGCGCGGCGCATAAAAATACCGCTATCGTTTTTCTCATCAGGGTCAAGTTTACATCATAAGGACGGTATTGACAAGTCATTAGAGAACGCAGCGGCTGAGATCCTTTATTATTTTATGGTTTATCGTATTCTTCCTGCCCTTTTTTCCTTCATACATCAACTCTTCGGCCTCCCTGATCAGCTCTTCTATTTTACCGGCGGGGGTTTCAGTCGTTACCGCTCCGATGCTCGCTGAGACCGGGTATTCTTTTCCGCCGATGCCGTTAATATCCTGCCGCACCCTTTCCATCACCGTCCGGGCGCCGTCAAACCGGGTTTCGGGAAGAAGCACTACGAATTCATCCCCGCCGAACCTCGAGACGATATCCATGGCGCGCGTATTTTTCTTTATTGTTGTCGCGACCGAGACAAGCAGCTCGTCGCCTTTTTGATGGCCGGACCTGTCATTTACTTTTTTAAGGTCGTCCAGGTCCATATAAATAACGGTCAAGGGATGAGAATATCTCTGGGCGCGGTTCATCTCCTTGGCCGCAAGCTCATAAAAATACCTGCGGTTGCCTATGCCGGTCAGATAATCTATAAGGGACCGTTCCCGCTCGCGCATCAAAGCGCGCTTGATAAAATACGCGCCGAAGCATATAACGAGGAATAAAATAACATTGACGCCTACGTTCCAATACGGGATCAATGGGTTCACGAACGACCTGGTCTTCCAAAAACCTTCCGATGACCAAGTGACCGCGCATAAAAGCGACACAAAGATCCCTGCGCCGATGCCGGCGAACCAGCTGACCAGTAGTACCGGGATCAAATAAAAGACCACCAATGACAAATATATACCGGTCGCGTAATCGGCCGCGCCTATAGCCAGGAGCGCCGCAACGCCAAGGCTGATAATTGTCCCTTTCGGCTGTCTTCCCAGCCAGCCGGCGATTTTATTTATTATTTCCACGAAGATCCTTATGGTTTTGCATTATTCTACTCCGAATATACCGGGCGCGCAACTTATTTTGGGGGAGAAATATATCTAACGGCTGTTCAGAATACAAATAAAAAAGCCTATTCAAATGAATAGGCTTTTTTATTTAGAATGGCGGGGACGATGGGAGTCGAACCCACGGTCACGTGATCGACAGTCACGGGTCTTAGGCCAGCTAGACGACGTCCCCTAGAAATTACTACCGTATTTGTCTGGTAATTTCACTCCAAAATTAATGCGCCTGATTTCTATGCGTTCGAATTTTTATTTGAAATTCGAACCATGTTCAGAAATCGGGCCATGCTTTAATTTTGGAGTATCTATCAAATATCGATTCCTTTGTCCCAAAGGAATTATGAAATTCTTTCCATGCTTTGAATTTGGGGCAAAACTCTTGCTTCGTAATATCAAACTTTCTTTTTGTGTCCTGGATCTTACACATGGTTTCGATTTTAGCCTATGGTCCCGCTTCGCGGGACGCATAAAAATCGAAACGCATAAGATCCAGGACCATTTTTGCCGGAAAAATAGCATGGGCAAAAATGGTGGGCAAGATAGGACTTGAACCTATAACCTTTCGGATGTAAACCGAATGCTCTAACCAGTTGAGCTACTTGCCCAAGAACCGCGTTTCTCACCGTGGCCCGAGCATTACACTAAAGGTGCCTTCGCGGTTCTGGTATAGTATCACAGAACGATTTTTGTGTCAAACCTTTCTAGCTTTTACCGCCCCCAATACTTCCTGTCGTTCAGCGGCGCGGTGCGGATCGGCTCTATCTTGTCATTGCGCCCGAAAATATATCCGGACCCGTAAAAATCCCTCGCCCAATATACCGCTTCTTTCCAGAAATAATAGAGCGGGTACTCCCATAAAGGCGGGTCGACCTTGCGGACCTCGTACGTGACATAATCATGGGTCACGGTCACGCGCACGTAATGTAAATATCCTCCGTCGGCGCCCGGGATCTCGGTTATCATCCCGCCGCCGCCTGTCACGATATAATCGACGCCGTCAAAGCGCTCGTGTTTGAACATATGTTTGTGGCCTGAGAACACCATTCGCACCTTATATTGGGCGCACAGTTTCCTGAATTTATACGCCCACGGCATATTATCCATGTTGTACCAGTCCTGCTGATACGGGTCGAACGGGGGTTTATGCATTATAACGAATATATTGTCATAACCTTGCCCTTCTTTTAACTTCCCTTCGAACCAGGCGAACTGCGCGTCGGTTAGTTCTCCGGCCTCGTCGTCGACCACGATAAAGAACGAGTTACGGTTGACGAACGCGAATTCTTTTTCGCCGCAATACTCTTTGAAAAGCCCCTGATCATCATGATTTCCAAGGCCCGCTATGACCGGGAACTTTATTAGTTTCTGTATTTTTTTATACGCCTTGAAATCGGCCGGCTCTCCGTCGAACGAAACATCGCCCGGGCTCAGCACGAAGTCTATCGGCACTTTACGGAACCTGTCTTCGCGGTTCATGTGCCAGATCTCTTTCAGGGTCGCGGCATTATTCAGAAAAAGTCCGGCGTGGTTATCCCCGAAGACAATGAACGAAAAACACCATCCCTGGTTCTTTTTGAGCTTTTCGACGTTCGCCTGGTTATTATCTTCTTTTCCGGCAGGAGTTACGAACAGGAACGAAACAAGCGGCAGCAAAGAGTATATTAGCGCCGCGACAATGATCGTCCCCAGTATTTTTGATATCCGGGCCATATATGTATGCCTTTTGGTTATTAGTACGTCAAATTTTGCTTGTATTATACCACAGGCAAACTATAATGTAAAAGCAACGGCCATGAAAAATATTTCAAAACAGCTTTTCAGGATCAAAGACCTTACCTCGATCCTCGCTGAGACGCACGACCCGAAGACCAGGCTTAAAAAAGCCCTGGGAGGGTTCGACCTGATGCTTTTGGGGATCGGGGCTATCATAGGCGCTGGCATATTCGCTACAGTAGGTACCGCGGCCGCGGGCGATGCATTAAGGCCCGGGGCAGGGCCTGCGCTTATCCTGTCGTTCGCCATAACAGCCGTTGCCTGCGCATTCGCCGCCCTCTGCTATACTGAGCTGGCGACACTTGTTCCTATCTCGGGCAGCGCTTACACGTATTCATACGCTACATTCGGGGAATTGATCGCCTGGATCATCGGCTGGGACCTGATGATCGAATACGGCGTCGGCGCTATCGCGGTCGCGATAAGCTGGTCCGGATACTTTACAGGCTTTTTACACGGGTTCGGCATAAATTTGCCGCCCTGGGCCACCATAGACCTTCGCTCGGCCATGAGCGGTTTTGAAAAAGCGTCTTCTATAATGTGTAACGGGACCCCGCTCGCGCAGCTGGACCCAGGGCTTCAGCATACATGGCAGGCCGTACATGCAGCCCCTGTTATTTTAGGCATGCCGGTGATCTGTAACGTTCCGGCATTTCTCATAGTCATTCTCCTTACCTGTATATTGGTGATCGGCATAAAAGAAAGCTCCAGGTTCAACGAGATAATAGTTGCGGTCAAATTCCTGATCCTTGGTTTTTTTATTTTAGTCGGAGCATTTTATGTAAAACCCGATAATTGGGTCCCGTTCGCGCCCAACGGTTTTGCGGGCATCAAGGCAGGCGCAGCCATAGTCTTTTTCGCTTTTATCGGGTTCGACGCGGTATCCACGGCCGCCGAAGAAACCCGTAACGTAAAACGCGACATGCCCATAGGCATAATAGGTTCTTTGATCGTCTGCACGGTGATATATATGCTGGTAGCCGGCGTTTTTACAGGCCTTCTTCCGTTCTCGGCGCTCAAAGAAGCCGTTACGCACCAAAAGGCCGAACCGCTGGCGTTCGCGCTGCAGCATGTAAATCTTTACTGGGCGGCGGGCATCATTGCCTTCGGCTCGATCATCGCCCAGATAGCTGTCTTGCTTGTCATGCAGCTGGGCCAGTCGAGGATCTTTTTTTCGATGTCGCGCGACGGGCTTTTGCCGCGCGTATTCTCCCATGTCCATCCCAGGTTCAAGACCCCGCATGTCACGACCATCCTGACAGGGCTGATCATCGCGCTCTTTGCCGCGTTCACCAATATAGAAGAGATGGTCGACCTGACGAATATAGGGACATTATTCGCCTTCACGCTTGTGTGTTTCGGGGTTATCATCCTCAGGGTAAAAGAGCCGCACAGGGCCAGGCCGTTCAAGGTTCCCCTGAACCCGATCATACCTCTTCTGGGAGTCGCCTCATGCATATTCCTCATGACTGGATTGCCGGGAATAACCTGGATAAGGTTTATCGTGTGGCTTATTATCGGGTTGGTCGTGTATTTTTCTTACGGCATCAGGCACAGCTTACTTCATCACAAAGCAAAAACCTGACGTTACCGGGCAGGACTTTGCCTCGAGCCGGGCTTTACCGCAGGGATCCCCTGTTTACACATAGGACACTCTTCGGGTTTATAGGTAGGCGCATTTACTTTTACAAGGCTAGTTATCGGAAGTCCGAGGTCAACGGTCCCGCCCGAGCGGTCAGCTATCGAGCCTATGCCGACGACTTCGGCGCCGAAAGTGCGCACGACATCCAGGACCTCTTTAGTAGACTTGCCCGTCGTGATCACGTCCTCGACGACGACCACCCGGTCCTCAGGCCCGAGGGAAAATCCCCTGCGTAACCGCATGACCCCGTCTACTCGTTCCGTGAATATACCCCGCACCCCCAGCGCCCTGGCCGCTTCATACGCCACAAGCACGCCTCCGAGGGCCGGAGCGATAACAACGGTCGGCTTGGACCTTTTAAATTCTTCCGCCAATGCCCTGCACAGCTTTTCGGCGATATCGGGATGCTGCAGCAGTAGCGCGCATTGAAAATACCTGGGCGAGTGAAGCCCGCTCGACAAGAGGAAATGTCCCTCAAGCATAGCCTGGGTCTCTCTGAAATATTCCAACACCTTTTCGGGTCTCATTATCTTATTTCCTCCAGGATCTGTTTTACGGCCTTGACCGGACTGGGCGCCTTCAGCACAGGCCGGCCTACGACGATAAAATCCGTGCCGTTCGAAATGGCCTGCTTCGGGGTAAGCACGCGCTTCTGGTCGTCCTTGGCGCTGTCCCATTGCGGCCTTATCCCCGGCGTTACGGTCACGAACCTGTCTCCGAACTTTTCCTTTATCATTTTTATCTCATGCGGCGAACAGACTATGCCGTCGAGACCCGCCTCCCTTGCGAGGGTGGCGAAACGGAGCACATTATCCTGGACATTGCCGGACAATCCCAGCGCCGCAACATCTTCGTCGTGCAGGCTTGTCAGGACAGTGACCGCTATAACTATCGGCTTGAAGATATGCTGCTTTTTCGCTTCATGCGATACAGCTTCGGCCGTCATGCGCATTGCTTCTTTTCCTGCCGTGGCATGCACGTTCAGCATGTAGACCCCGAGTTTGGTGGCCTCGACGGCAGCGCCGGCGACGGTATTCGGGATATCGTTATATTTAAGGTCCAGAAATACCTTTCCGCCTTTTTTGTGTATATACTTTATGATCTTCGGGCCGCACTGCGTAAATAAAATACTGCCGACCTTGAATACCTTCACATACTTGGACAGCTGTTTCACCAGCCGCGCGGCGGCCCGGTACGAATCAACATCAAGCGCAACTATCAAGCGTCCGTCTTTTTTCATCATTTGTCCTTATTATTATTTAGCGTTCCTGAAAGCGACATTATATCATGTATTTTATTTTTTTGAAGATACGTTTTAATGCCGGCCAATATTTTTCTTGATGCGGCCGGATCGATAAAATGCGCGGTCCCTATCTGCACGGCCCTGCACCCTGTTATGATGAACTCCAGGGCGTCCTCGCCTGTCATTATCCCGCCTATACCGATAATGGGTATCTTGACCTTGGCGGCCAGCTCCCATACGCAGCGCAGCGCTACCGGTTTTATCGCAGGCCCGCTCAACCCTCCGACGGTATTCCCAAGAGTCGGCCTTCTTCTCTTTAGATCAACGCTAAGGCCGAGAAGCGTATTGACCGCGGAGACCGCGTCTGCCCCGGCCGATTCGGCCGTCTTCCCGATCTCTGTTATATCCGTAACATTCGGGGTAAGCTTTGCGATCAGAGTAAGCTTTGTTCTCTTACGGACCGCCTTAACGACTTTTTCGACCGCCTTTTTATCCTGCGCGATCAGCCTATAGCCGGAATGCTGCATGGTATGTATGACATTGGGACAGGACAAATTAAGTTCTATCCCGGACACGCAGCCTGCGCTTGAGATCTTTTCGGCAAGTATCTCGAATTCTTCGATATTAGCCCCGGCGATACTGACGATGATCTTTGTGTCGAGCGTCTCCAGGGACTTTATTTTATTCGACAGGAAATCCTTAAGGCCCTTATTCTCAAGGCCTATCGAATTCAGCATGCCCGCCGGCGTTTCCGCGATCCGCGGGGCCGGATTACCTGTGCGGGCATTTACAGTTATGGTCTTTGTCACTATCGCGCCTAATTCGGAAACATCGAAAAAATCCCGCAATTCCTGTCCATAACCAAAAGTTCCCGACGCTGCGATAAGCGGGTTCTTTAAGGCCAGGCGTCCTATCTTGGTTATTACGCTTACCATATGACCTCTCTTGAATCGAATACCGGGCCGTCCTTACACACGAGCTTTTTCCCGGACGCGGTATCTATGGAACAACCCATGCATATCCCTGTGCCGCAGCCCATGGTCTCCTCCATAGAGACCTGGCACGGCGTATCATATTTCTTCGCTGTCATGGCTACAGACCTTAACATCGGCCTCGGGCCGCAGGCGTAAATAGTAGTCGAGCGCGTCTCTATTGCGTCGCTGTCCGCCGTTCGCAGTTGGCGGGAAAGGGCCCCCGCAAGAACGTCGGTGACCAGTCCCTTGGTCCCGCAGGAGCCGTCGTCAGTAGCAATGGCGACCCTGCACTTGATCTTTTTAAATTCACCGGCGGAAATAATGTGCTCTTTATTCCGCCCGCCGATAAATACCGTCACTTTGTTCTTCCGGTTCATCCGTAAAATGGCCTCGGCCAGAGCAAAGAGCGGGGCCACGCCATGGCCTCCGGCGACAAGCAGGGCGTTCTGCGGCGTCCTCGTTCCATGCCCGATATCGAACCCGTTCCCGAGCGGGCCGATCACATCGACCGTGTCCCCCGGGTTTTTCCGGGCCAGGGCCGCTGTCGCCGGGCCCACTATTTTAAAAAGTATGGTCGCGAGATTTTTTTCTATCTTGTGCGCGCCGAACGGCCTCCTCAAAAGCGGCACCGCCAGATCGTTCACTTTGATCTCGAAGAACTGGCCCGGTCTTATCTTCTTTAAGGAGGCGGGCAGCTTGAACGCCATGACGTGATATTGCGGCGCTATTTTTTTATGCCTGACGATCTTCGCTATGAATTGTTCCATATTTCTTATCCTTAGAATAATTCCCGTTGTCCGGCGGCCAGCTCGCACTTTGGTCCAAAGACATCCACCTTGCCGTATTCCCCGTCGTACCCCGGCGTTATGCAAAGGGCTCCCCGCCTTACGTTAAGGATCCCCTGCGCGATGGCTGCCGGACACTTCGCTGAGATCTCTTCATCGCTTAGTTCTATCAATATCCTGAATTCGTTCCCCAATTTTTTTATAAGGGCCATATATTCCCTCTGCACGGCCTTGCTCTGCACGCCCATCTCAAGGGCGCTGCCGATGATCTCTATCAGCGGGACCGTATTAACATATGATGGAGAGCTTTTCAATATGAACCCTTCGGGCCTGTCCGCAAGTTTTTCTACCCGATGCATCACGCCGACCGTGACATTGGCGCCGCAGCGCGGGCATCTATAATTCAGGTCTTTCGATTCGCGCGGCGATAATCTGGCGCCGCAGGGACTATGCCCGTCCCAATGGTATTTGCCTTCTTCCGGAAAGAACTCGACGGTAAAAAGGAACTTAGTTCTATCTTTATCCTTAAGTATCTTCTCAAGTTCTTTGTATCCGAACGGGCCGCTGAAAACATTCGCCTCGCGCCCGATCTTCATAAGCGAATGAGCGTCCGAATTAGATACCAGAGAGATCCGGTCCAGTCCAGACAACCGCCAGTTCATGGGCGGATCGCTGGAGAGTCCTGTCTCTATGGCCGGAACAAACCCTGTCTGATCGCCGAAGCAGTCTTCCAGACCGTCAAACCCCGAGTTCGCGCCGAATACGCTGAAGTGCGGGGTCCACGCGTGCGCGGGGATAAAAATAAATCCGTCGCTCTCGGCGCGCAATTCTCTGACGAGCTTATCGCACGGCACTTTGACAGTGGGCCTGCCGTCCAGCGCCAGGTCCCCGTAGCCGGCAAGGACCTTGTTCGCTCTATGGACCGCCTCAAATGAAGGCGCGATGATCATGATATGGACCTTGCGGAAACGCTCGCCCTGCCAGTACGTCGCGCTGATCTCTGCCGTCAGCATAAAACGTATACCGTTATATTCGAATATACCGTATTCTTTCTCGACGAGATCTTTCTCGAGTCCCTTTAACCAGCCGGGATGGGTAAAATCGCCGGTGCCTATCAGGTCGACGCCTTTAAGCCTGGCCCACTCGGATATAGGGCCGAGCTCCATGTCTTTACTGGTCGCGCGGGAATGCTTGGAATGGATGTGAAAGTCCGCTATAAACATGTGCCTGCCAGAACGATCCTGCCGTCGACTAAACACTCGGTCACGCGCCCTTTGAACTGCCAGCCGATGAACGGGGTGTTCTTGCTCCTGGAAACAATATCTTCTTTATTATACGTCCACTTCTGTTCGGGATCGATTATCGTTATGTCGGCTTTTTTCTGCTCGGCCAGCGTGCCGAGATCAAGGCCCAGGAGCCTGGCGGGGTTTATGGTCAGCTTCGCGATCAGCTCAGGCCACGACAATATCTTAGGCTCGATAAGCTCGCTTATGGCTACCGCTACCGTCGTCTCCAGGCCGATCATCCCGAACGGCGCCTGGTCATACTCAAGATCCTTCTCGCTGTCGAGATGCGGAGCGTGGTCTGACGCGATGATATCTATCGTCCCGTCCTGCAGCGCCTTTTTTAACGCCGCGACGTCTTCGGCGGTCCTGAGCGGCGGGTTCACCTTGGTGTTGGTATCAAAGGTCTTACAACAGGCGTCCGTAAGCGCCAAATGGTGGGGCGTCACTTCCGCCGAGAGACGCACGCCTTTTTGTTTGGCCTGACGTATCGCTTCGGCTCCTTCCGCCGTGCTGACATGCGAGATATGTATATGCCCGCCCGTCAGTTCGGCGAGGGCGATGTCCCTCTGTATAATGATGCTTTCCGATTTGTTCGGGATGCCCTTAAGCCCCAGGAGCGTCGAGACAAAACCTTCGTTCACGCACCCGCCTTCGGAAAGGGTCTTATCCTCGCAGTGCTCGAATATCGGCAGAGCGAAAACGCTCGCGTATTCCAGGGCCCTGCGCATCAGCGACGCGTCCGGGACCGAATCCCCGTCGTCGGAGAGCGCCACGCACCCGCTTGACTTGAGCTCGGCCATCTCGGATAATTCTTTTCCCTCGCGTTTCTTCGTGATCGCTCCTACCGGAAAGACCTTTGCCAGTTTGTGCCTCTTGGCTTCGTCGATGATGAATTTTGCCGTCGCCTGGCCATCGCACGTCGGAGTAGTGTTCGGCATGCACGCGATAGCCGTAAATCCTCCTTTTATCGCGGCCCGGCATCCGGAAAGGATCGTCTCTTCATCCTCTCTGCCGGGCTGGCGCAGATGCACGTGCACGTCGATAAGCCCGGGCGCGACGATCTTATTCTTGGCGTCTATCACGGTCGCGCCGTTATTTTTTAATCCGCGGCCGATCTTTGCGATCAGGCCGTTCTCTATCAGCACATCAAATACACCGTCCCGTTCGTTCGCCGGATCGATCAGTCGTCCGTTCTTTATCAGTATGTTCTCTTTCATTATTTCCCTGCCTTATACTGCGATAATAAGAACATGGCCGCCATGCGGATAGCGACGCCGTTCGTCACCTGTTCCAGGATCACCGAGGACAACCCGTCGGCGACCTCCTGGCTTATTTCTATGCCGCGGTTCACCGGCCCCGGATGCATGACCAGCACGTCTTTTTTCGCGAACCGGCCGAGCGCTTCCTGCGTCAGTCCGTAATTCATTATATATTCCCGTATCGTCGGAAAAAGCCCTTTTTTCTGGCGCTCCAGCTGGATCCTCAGGACGTTCACAACATCTGCTCCGGCGAGCGCCTCGGCGAGGTTGTACGTCACTTTCACGCCGAGCTTTTCTATCCCGAGAGGAATAAGCGTCTTTGGCCCGCATATCGTAACGTTCGCGCCCAATTTCAAAAGCCCCCAGATATTGCTGCGCGCGACGCGCGAATGGGCAATGTCCCCTATGATCGAGACGTTAAGCCCCGCGACCTTTCCTTTTTTTTCTCTGATCGTAAAGATATCCAGTAAGGCCTGTGTCGGGTGTTCGTGAGAGCCGTCGCCGGCGTTCAACACTCCCGCGGATACGTATTTCGAAAGTGCGTGCGGCGCTCCGCTGGATGAATGGCGCACAATAATCATATCGACCTTCATGGCTTCGATGTTCTTAGCCGTATCTTTTAAAGTCTCTCCCTTTAATATGCTCGAGCCGGAGCCGCTTACCCCTATAGTATCAGCGCTTAAGCGTTTTGCGGCAAGCTCAAAAGAGATCCGTGTCCTAGTGGAAGGTTCCAGAAAAAGATGCGCTATCGTTTTTCCGCGCAGCGCAGGGACTTTTTTTACCTGCCTTTCAGAAACCTCTTTGAACGATTTGGCGGTATCCAGGATCAATGTTATTTCTTCGGGAGACAGATCTTCGATCCCCAGCAGATCTTTTTTTGTCCATTTGACCGAAGTTTTAGCCACGCTGCGCGCCTTTCTATTTATGCGGATATTTCCCCAGGTTATCCACAGTTATCCACAGAGTTATCCACAAAATCGCCTTAAATCTGACTTTTTATACTTCTTTTTCTGATAGTACGACTTCGTCGATGCCATCCGATTCCTGGAGCTTGACATCAACGGCTTCTTTTAGCGAAGTAGGCACGCTTTTGCCTACAAAATCCGGTCTTATCGGCAGCTCTCTATGCCCACGGTCTATCAAAACCGCCAACTGGATCATTTTTGGCCTTCCAAAATCTATGATCTCATCCAATGCGCACCTTACTGTGCGTCCGGTAAAAAGAACATCGTCTACTAAAATAATGGTCTTACCGTTAACGTCGAAATCGATCTGCGTTTCGTGGACCACGGGTTGCCCCTGGCCCTGCGATACATCGTCCCTGTACAGCGTTATGTCCAGCGCCCCCACCGGGATATCCAGGCCCTGTATAGCGCTCATCTCTTTAGCGATCCTTTCGGCGAGATACATGCCGCGGTATTTTATTCCGACGATAGCTAGCTGCGGAAAATCGTTCTTTTTATCACGATCCGCTGAATTCCGTTCTAAGATCTCGTGGGCCAGACGCTTTATCGCGCGCGCGATCTCATCTTTGTCCATTATATACGCTTTCATAAAATGCCCCGCGAGAATGTGCGATCGACCGGCAAATAAAAAACCCCTTTTATCATAGATAAAAAGGGTTTAAAGATATTTTTCATTTATGTTTCCTTTCCCGGCCTCACCGGACCGGATTAAAAGGTTTCGTATCCTTTATAAGATACCATATATATACAGATTGTCAATATTTTTTAATGAAATTCAGGCTTTTTCTACCCCTAACCCTGAACCGCTCTTTCTTTTGTGACAATCTGCGTAATTCTTTCGAGGTCTTCCGAAGAAAAATATTCTATCTCTATTTTGCCGCGCTTTTTGCCGTGCGTGATCCGAACCCTGGTACCCAAAGCATGTTGTAATTTTTCCTCGACCGCCTGTATATTCGAATCTTTTTGCGTTGAGAGGCGCTCTGCCTTACGGGCGCCTGCCGCTTTCGCCAACTCTTCGGCCTGGCGCACAGAAAGCCCTCCCGCAATGATCTTTTTCGCGCATTTTATTTTTTCTCCGTCGGATGAAAGAGAAAGTATAGCCTTTGCGTGGCCTGTAGTTAAGGAATTCCCTTCAATAAATTTCTGTATGACCAAAGGCAAGGTAAGCAACCGCAAGGTATTGGAAACCGTCGACTTGTCCTTTCCTACCGCTTTTGATATCTGGTCTTGTGAAAAATTAAATTCCTCGTTCAGCCTCTTATATGCCTGTGCCTCTTCGATAACATTCAATTCTTCCCTTTGTATATTCTCAATGAGAGACAGCTCCAAACTATCAGCATCTGTTACCTCTTTAATAATAATAGGAATGTCGGTATAACCGAGCTCTTTCATGGCGCGAAAGCGTCTTTCGCCGGCTATTAATTCATAACCATTCCCATGCGGTCTGACCAGAACAGGCTGTATAACGCCTTTTTCACGGATAGATTCAACAAGTTCTTTAAGCTTCTGTTCATCGAATTTCTTACGCGGCTGGAATCTGTTGGGTATTATTTTGCTTGTGGGAACTGTTTTTGCTGCTTCTCGCTGCTCAAAAGTATCCGGGATCAACGCTTCGATTCCTTTACCTAACCTCTTCTCCATGCGGCTGACCCTCCATAACATCTTTAATTTCAATCGGTTGAACAACTTTACCAAGAACTTCGTTCGCTAAACTCTGATAAGCCTGCGCTCCTATGGAATTTTTATCATAAAGCGCTATAGGTTTTCCAAACCCAGGGGCTTCTGTCAGTTTTACGGCCCTAGGGATCACAACATTATACACTTTGTCGCTAAAATGCCGCCTTACTTCTTCTATGACTTCTTTTGTAAGCTTTGTTCTGTAATCTGCCATAGTCATAAGCACGCCTTCTATGGTCAGAGCATTATTAAGATTTTCCTTTATTAATTTGAACGTTTTCATAAGTTGATTTAAGCCTTCAAGAGCGTAATACTCACACTGAATGGGAATTAAAAGGCCATCGCTGGCAGCCAACGCATTAACTGTTAAGAGCCCTAAAGACGGCGGACAATCGATTATCACATAATCAAAGTTATCCCGCACTTGCGCAATAGCCTTTTTAAGCCTATATTCCCGGCTCATTACATTGACCAATTCGACCTCCGCCCCTGTAAGATCAAGACTGGACGGAACCACCCAAAGATCTTCTATTTCTGTTTTAAGGCATGCGTCCTTCAAAGATATTTGCTCATGAAGGACATGGTAAACGCTGCTCTTTATAGAGTGTTTATTTATACCTGCACCGCTTGTTGCATTTGCTTGCGGATCAAGGTCTATTAGAAGGGTTTTCTTATGTTCTAGAGCAAGATAGGAAGAAAGGTTGATAGCGGTCGTTGTCTTAGCGACGCCGCCCTTTTGATTGCAAATAGCAATTACTTTGGCCACAAAAGATATCCTTTAAGTAAAATGTTTCCACGTGGAAACTAGGTCTGTGTTCTAAGATTGGATTATAGATTTAGTTACCGGTTTTGTCAAGTTTTTTCTTGAAGGTGACTTGTATCTTGGCGGGTTCTGCGCCTTCCATGCCGAATAGGCCCTTATGCTCTTCGCGCAGTATTTTAATATCTATCGCGTTGCGTTTTACGTTCAGCTTTTTTAGCGCCGCGTTTATTGCTTCTTTTACCGTCGGGGCATCAAATTCGAATACGTTCGGCTGCTCATCCATCCTATGCTCCTTGAACGGCAACTTTTTTCTTCAACATAAGCTGTTCTGTGGTCATCAATATAGAGTTCGTGAGCCAATAAACAACAAGGCCTGACGGAAAATTATATAAAATGAAACCGAAAAATATCGGGAACAATATCGCCATTATCTTTTGCTGCTGAACCATTTCAGGGCTTGCCTGCCCAGCCTGCATAGACGTGGTCATCCTTTGCTGGATCACCATGACAACAAGCGTTATAAGCGGAAGTAGATTAAAATATTCTCCAACGAACGGCAACGGCTGGGGAAAACGGAATAAAGCGTCAGGCCCGGATAGGTCTTTGATCCACAAAAATTTGGCGTCTTTTAATTCGATAGAATGTATAAGCGCCTGGTAAAACCCGAAGAAAATGGGTAATTGCATCAACATGGGAAGACATCCGCCAAAAGGATTAACTTGATATTGTTTATAAAGCTCCATTACTTCTTTGTTCAGCTTCTGGGGATTATCCTTATGTGTTTCCCGCAATTTCTGCATATGAGGCTGCAATTCCTGCATTTTTTGCATGGACAAGAAACTTTTTTTGGTCAATGGGAATAAAACAATATTTATTATAATTGTAACGACTATGATAGCGACGCCCCAGTTGTTCACTGCCATATTTATCCATCCAAGAAGGACCAATATGAGCATAGTGAACGGCCCGAAAAACCCGTAGTCAATTATCCCGTCGAGACCGGCGTTAAGAGCTGTTATGCGCTTTTTAGTAAGTGGTCCCATATATACTATATAACTGTCCTGGACCGACATTTTCGGGTTTATAGTTCTTTCCTTACAAAAGATCTCTGTGTTTATTTTTTTGCTCGGATCCTGGGTCAACGTAAGCGTTTCAAGAGCGTTTGTAGGCTTTACAATGAAGGCATAATACAAATTTTTCAGCCCAACCCACGTAATTATTCCTGTGTAGGTTTCACCTGAAGAACGAACGCTGGCTTTTCTGGTGACCCTTCCGTCTATATCCGCAGCTACTTCTATATAGGTGCTTCCTTGCATAGAAGTCGCTGCCTGGATACCAGTTGGGCCAGAGATACCATATCCTGTTGTAAACGGTGCCGTGGACAAATTATCGATCGACACATTTAACTCTATGTAATCATTATAGTTATAGAATTTAAATTCTTTTTTGAGAATAAAACTGCCGGAAGGGTCTGCGTAAGTATAAATGAGCTTGTTATGTTCCTGTTGTACATTAAATGGCATCTTATCTAAAGATGGGCTAATGCCGGTCAATGTTACTCCGAATATCCCGGTCTCATTACCAGGGATTTTGATCAAAAGCGAATTATATTCTTTTAGGATGACCTTTTTAAGCGTCCCTCCTATATTAGAGAACGTAAGGATATATTTTTCTGTCTCTATCTTTGTCTCTGTTTCCTTTATATTGGTCAATGCCGGCTGTTCCTGTTTAGTTACGGGAGCGGCCTTTGGCTGGCTCTTTTCTCCGACGGGGTTAAGCGGCTGGCTAACCGTTTGTTGCTGCGGGGCCGGAACCGTTGTGCGGGGCGGCTGAAATACATATTGAAATGCCAATACTACAAGGACCGAAAGAACTACCGCTAATATTAATCGTTTTTCCATAGTTATACCGGGTCGTATCCACCTGGCGAGAACGGGTGGCAACGACATATCCTTTTTATTGCTTTAAAAGAACCTTTAAAGGGGCCATATTTGTCTATAGCATCCATTGCATAGACAGAACATGACGGGTAATATCTGCACGATCGTAACATCATGAACGACATATAGTTACGATAAAACTTTATTAAGGTTATAAGTGATCTCTTTAACAATAAAACGATTTTCTTTAGCATCTGTGCCTTTTTTAACGATTAACACGATGTCTTTGACTATTTTTTCTTTGGGCAAAGTGCGCCAAATTTCACGGGCAAGCCGTTTGATCCTATTCCGCTGAACAGCCGTTGGCACGGCGGCCTTTGAGACGCTTATACCTAACCGCCCCTGGCTTGTGTCTTTATTAAAGGGTATGGCATATAGGATAAAAAAATTGCTCCTAAATGCCTTTCCTTTTTTGAGGATTTGTTTGAATTCGCCGGGTTTTTTCAGGTATAATGCTTTAGAAGGCATTAAACAGTTAACCGCGCTCGACCTTTTTTGCGACGGCGGCTTAAAACCGCTCTGCCCCATCTTGTCTTCATGCGGCTACGGAATCCGTGTTTTCTCTTGCGTTTTAAATTGCTTTTTGGACGTAAGTTATATTTCATAGTTGTATGATTATATCATAGAAAATTTCGCCGTCAAGCGATATTTGACCTATTTTTCATCCCAGGCTCCGTAAAAAACCTCTTGCTATTCAAATATATTTTGGTATAATCGTTTTACCTTTATAGCGCGCGCGTGTATATCGTCTTTTTTCTGTGGATAAGCTGTTGATAACCTGTGTTCTAACGCGCGCTCATTGTGGACAAATAATCCGTGACCGAAACCATAGATTCCCTCAAATCGATCTGGGATAAAACCCTGGCCGATCTTAAAGCTCAGGTAAGCGATCAGACTTTTACTGTCTGGTTTGACCCGATAAAGCCTATAAACCTTAATGATAAGGGCGTAACATTAGGCGTCCCGAACGATTTTTTTAAGGATTGGCTGTCTGAGCGTTATATGCCTCTTATCAAGGCGTCGTTCTCGCAGGCGCGCGGCCGTCAGACTGATATCCTTTTTTCGGTAGTCAAATCCGCCGAAAATCAGGACGCATCTCCGGTCAAGGAAACCCCGTCCAAAGAAAAAAAGGGATTATTCCGGTCGCTTTTTCCAAAGCAGGGAGCGTCCGTCGGACTAACACACACCGGAGTAAACCCCAGATACACGTTCGATTCGTTCGTTATCGGCCCGAGCAACCGTTTTGCGCACGCCGCCTGTCTGGCCGTCAGCGAATCGCCGGCAAAGACATATAACCCGCTTTTCATCTACGGCGGCGTCGGGCTGGGCAAGACGCATCTCATGCACGCCATGGGCAACAGCATCCTTCTGCAGGCGCCGCGGCTTAAGATCGTCTATATCTCCAGCGAGGATTTCACCAACCAGCTCATAGGCGCGATCCAGACCCGGTCGACGGAAAAGTTCCGGGCCATGTACCGGTCTGTAGACATATTGTTGATAGACGATATCCATTTTATCGCCGGAAAAGAAGCGACCCAGGAAGAATTCTTTCACACCTTTAACGCGCTTTACGACGCGCATAAACAGATCATCATGTCGAGCGACCGCTCTCCTAAAGAGATATCTTCCCTCGAGGAACGTCTTGTTTCGCGGTTCGAGTGGGGCCTTGTCACGGATATCCAGCCGCCGGATTTCGAAACGCGCATGGCGATCCTTAAAAAGAAAGGGGAGCAGGAGACTCTCCAGATCTCCGACGACGTGCTCTATTTCCTCGCGGAGAATATCCGGTCGAACATACGCGAGCTCGAAGGCGGCCTGATCCGCCTGGTAGCCTTCTCGAAGATGTTCGGCAAATCCGTCTCCGTCGATCTCGCGAAAGAAGTGTTAAAGGGCATGCTCAAAGAAGGCTCGAAAAAGGTCAATGTGGACCATATACAGAAAAAAGTAGCGGCGTATTTTAATATCGCCCACGAGGACATGAAGGCCAAGAAACGCACGCAGACATTAGCCTATCCCCGGCAGATAGCGATGTATTTAAGCCGGGAGATGACAGACCTGTCCCTTCCGGAGATCGGGGCGTATTTCGGCGGCCGGGACCATACGACGGTCATACATGCCTGCACAAAGATCGAAAAAGCCATTAAAGACAGCGAGGATGTTCATACATTGATCGAGCATTTAATCTCTGTTATTAAAGAATAAGCCCCTGTGCATAACTGTATAGATTGTTGATAACTTTTATTTGCAAAACATTGTATTATCAGCGGGTTACATATTTACTAAGTTGCTAACAGGCTTACTAAGACGGCTGTTTTTTAAAATATAATAATAGTAACCAAGGAGCGTTATATGCAGTTTGAAATAACGAAACAGGATTTCTTAAAGGGATTACAATCAGTGCAAAGCGCTATTTCCCAAAAGAACACTTTACCTATATTAGCGAACCTGTTATTAGAAACAGACAAGAACATGATCAAACTGATCGCGACCGATCTTGATATAGGGATCTCAGCCAGAGTTCCGGCAACAATAAGAGAAGAAGGAGCGATCACTATACCGGCCAAAAAGTTCCTGGACATAATCAAAGAACTGCCGGAAGAAGACGTTATAACAATAAGCCTGAAAAAGAACAACATGCTTTCTATAGACGGGGGAAAAGCGCACATAAAGATCATAGGCCTGCCTAAAGACGAATTCCCCCAAATACCGGAATTCAAGAATAAAGAGACGTTCGCGATACCACAGGTAATATTGAAAGAAATGCTGTCTGTAACGAGCTTTGCGGTCAGTAAGGATGAAACGCGGTATGTTCTGAACGGAGTGTTGTTCATAGCGCATAAAGATAAAATCCAGATCGTCGCGACCGACGGAAGACGCCTTGCCGTGGCCACAAAAATACTAGCCGAAAAGACCGTGATCGATGAAAAGGTGATAATCCCGGCGAAAACCGTGCAGGAACTCGGAAGGATGCTGGCGGATACGGGGGATGTGACGATCGCGTTCTCGGAAAACCAGGTCTTTTTTAATTTAGGGGAGATACAGATCATCTCCCGGCTCATAGAGGGGGACTTTCCTAATTTCGAGCAGGTCATACCGAAGGAAAAAGAAGAAAAGGTAAAAATAAACAGGGAGAACTTATTGGCCGCGACGCGCAGAGCCAATCTATTCACGAACCCCGAATCCCTGGCGGTCAAGCTGGACATCGCCAAGGGTAAACTGACGGTCTCTAAGAACGCGCCGTATGTGGGCGAGGTCAAAGAAGAATTGGGCATTGAATATAACGGCAAGAGTTTATCAGTGGGGTTCAATCCGGCGTATTTAATCGACGTTCTGCGAAGCCTGTCCGACCAGGAGATATTTTTCGAGGTAGACGACGCCGATAAACCCGGCGTGATCCGGAAAGGCGCTGAATATACTTATGTCGTACTGCCGATGCAGGTTGTTTAGCCGGGCGCGCAATGAGTACGGCCGACGGCTCTCTTAAGAATATCCTGACCCAGCTTATAGAAAAACTCGGGACCGATTCCCAGCCGGTCAGGATAAAGAGCGCCTGGCAGAAGATCGCCGGCAGCGTGTTCGCAGATTTTACGGAACCGGTGAGCTTCACCGGCGGGCGGCTGGTAATAGCGGTTAGCGATTCGACGAGATTATACGAGCTGTCGTTACGAAAGAACGACCTGCGCGAGTCTATCAATGCGGCGCTCGGAAAGAAAGTTATAAAAGAGATCCGTTTTAAGATAGGTACTATACATAAAAGGGGAGAGATATGACCAAGAAGAACGCGAAAGACCAGAACGAAAAAAAAGAAGAGACACGGGAATTGAGCGACAAGGAAAAAGCGTCCAAAAAATATGACGCGACGAATATACAGGTGCTTGAAGGCGTAGAGGCCGTCAGGCGGCGCCCGGCCATGTATATCGGCGATACGACATCGAAGGGTATGCACCACCTGGTCTACGAAGTCGTCGATAACTCTATCGACGAATCAATGGCCGGATTTTGCGACCGCATAGACGTCGTCATGCACAGCGACAACAGCATATCTGTCACGGATAACGGCCGCGGCATCCCGGTCGACATGCATAAAACCCAGAACCGGCCTGCCCTTGAGGTCGTGCTGACGACGCTGCACGCCGGAGGAAAGTTCGACCACAGAAGCTACAAGGTCTCCGGGGGACTTCACGGGGTCGGCGTAAGCGTCGTGAACGCGCTTTCAGAATGGCTCGAAGTGGAGGTCAGGCGGGACGGGGGCATATATTTTCAGGAGTACGAAAAAGGCCAGCCGGTCACAAAGCTCAAGGTGATAGGAAAAAGCAAAAGCATGGGAACGAGGGTGACCTTTAAACCCGATGCCCTTATCTTCGACGAGAAGCTCAAATACAGTTTTGAGATACTGGCCAACCGGATGCGCGAGCTCGCGTTCCTGAACAAAGGCATCACGATCACTCTTAAAGAGGAAAATACCGACAAGACCGAGGAGTTTTATTATAAAGGCGGGCTTGTCCAGTTCGTGGAATATCTGAACAAGAACAAGAATCCTCTGCATAAAAAAGTTATTTATTTTTCTAAAGAAAAAGACGACGTCATCGCCGAAATAGGGTTCCAGTATAATGACGGTTTTACGGAGAACATCTACAGCTATGTCAATAACATCAACACGATCGAGGGCGGGACGCATCTCACCGGGTTTAAATCGGCGCTGACGAGGACGCTTAACCAATACTGTAAGAACAAAAAACTGGTCAAAGAGGGGATCACTTTAAGCGGCGACGACAGCCGAGAGGGCCTTACCGCGATCGTCAGCATCAAGATACCGAATCCGCAGTTCGAGGGTCAGACAAAAACAAAGCTCGGTAACTCCGAGGTAGAAGGCATCGTCGAAGCCATTACGAACGAGGTCTTAAGCGCGTTCTTAGAGGAGAATCCCAGCGTCGGCAATCAGATAGTTGAAAAAGCGCTGCTCGCGGCGCGGGCGCGCGAGGCAGCTAGGAAGGCCAGAGAGCTGACGCGCAGGAAAGGTCTGCTGGAATCCGGATCATTGCCCGGGAAACTGGCCGACTGTTCTGAGGCGGATCCGGCCATGACAGAATTATACATCGTCGAAGGAGATTCGGCCGGCGGCTCAGCGAAACAGGGACGTGACCGCAGATACCAGGCCATCCTGCCGCTTAAAGGCAAGATCCTGAATGTCGAGAAATCGCGCCTTGATAAAATATTGTCGAACGAAGAGATACGCACCATGATCACGGCGATCGGGACGAGCGTTGGAGAGGAATTCAACCTTGAGAAATTACGGTATAACAAAATAATCCTCATGTGCGATGCTGATGTCGACGGTTCGCATATCAGGACATTGTTGCTTACTTTTTTATACCGCCACCTGCAGCCGCTGGTGGATAAGGGGCACATATTCATTGCCCAGCCGCCTCTTTACAAGATCAAAAGAGGTAAGCGCGAGGAATATATAGAAACAGAAGATGATATGAACCATCTGCTTATAGAACTGGGCACAGAAGGGTTAGAAGTGGCCAGGGTAAAAGATAAGTTTACGTTCAGCGATAAGAAATTAAAAACCTTGTTGGAGATCTTGACCGAGCTGGAATATTTCGCTTACACTATAGAGAAGCGTGGAGTGAAATTCTCAAAGTATATAAGCCTTAGGCATAAAAAAACCAAAAAACTGCCGGTTTTTAGGGTTGTTGTGGATGGCGAGCCCATATATCTGTATAATCAGGATGAGCTGGCTGACATATTAAAGCAGGCAGAAAAAAAGCTTGGAAGAGAAGCCGAGGTCAAAGAAGGGGCTCCGGCGCAGGGCCAGGTAGATATTGCAAAGGCAATAAATCTGACAGAATTTTACGAATCCAGGGAGCTCGATAAATTGATCGCCAAGATCGATGAGCTTAACATCGATGCGGTAGATTATGATCCCATTATCAGCAAGCCTGCCGAAACGGACGGAAAAAAGAAAGAAAAAGAAGCAAAGCACAACTCTTTATATAAAGTAAAACAAGAGGGAACGGCTTTTGAGCTGAACAGCTTGAAAGAATTGCTTATCCATGTGAAAGACAACGGCAAGCAGGGCATGACCATCCAGAGATACAAAGGCTTAGGAGAAATGAATCCCGCGCAGCTTTGGGAAACTACCATGGATCCTGAGCGCCGCATTATGCAGCAGGTCACGATAGAGGACGCTGTAAGGGCCGACGAGATGTTCACGATCTTGATGGGCGACCAGGTCGAATCACGCCGAGAGTTCATAGAAAAGCATTCGCACGAAGTGAAGAATTTGGATATATAGGGTACAGGGTACAGGGTACAGATATTATTGTCTGAACCCTGTACCCTGAAAAACGGTAAAAGGGGGTTTTTTAGATGTATACACGCAATGAAAAGGTAGTACCTATTTATGTCGAAGACGAGATGAAGGACTCATACATCAATTACGCGATGAGCGTTATTGTGGGCAGGGCCCTTCCCGACATTCGGGACGGGTTAAAGCCGGTGCACAGGCGCATCCTATACGCGATGCGCGAATTGAGCCTCGAGCATAACAAGGCCTATAAAAAGAGCGCGAGGATCGTCGGAGAAGTGCTCGGTAAATATCACCCGCACGGCGACACCGCGATCTATGACTCTCTGGTCAGGATGGCGCAGGACTTTTCTCTTAGATACCCGTTGGTCGACGGCCAGGGTAATTTCGGGAGCATCGACGGGGATTCCGCCGCCGCCATGCGTTATACTGAGGCGCGCATGCAGCACGTCACGGACTGGCTGCTCATGGATATAGAGAAAAATACTGTGGATTTTATGCCGAACTTCGACGGGTCACTCGAAGAGCCTAAGACGCTTCCGGCGACCCTGCCGAACCTGCTGTTGAACGGCTCGTCAGGCATCGCCGTCGGTATGGCCACGAACATCCCGCCGCATAACCTGCGGGAAGTCGCCGCGGCTATCGAATATTACATTGATAACCAGGACTGCGAGATCAAGGATCTCATGAAAAAGGTCTCGGGGCCTGATTTTCCGACGGGCGGGATAATCTGCGGGCGCCAGGGCATAAGGGACGCGTATATGACAGGGCGCGGCAGGCTTCTTGTGCACGCGAAAGCAAATGTCGAGCAGCATAAGAACGGTAAGGAATGTATTATCGTTACCGAGATCCCTTACCAGGTCAATAAGACCAATCTTATAGAATCGATAGCCGACCTGATCAACGATAAAAAGATCGACGGCATTACCGACCTGCGCGATGAGTCGGATAAGGACGGGATGCGGATCGTGATAGACTTAAGGCGCGGGCAGAATGCGCAGGTGGTGCTGAACCAGCTTTACAAACACACACAGATGCAGGAGACGTTCGGAGTCATCATGCTGGCCCTCGTGGATAACAGGCCCAGGGTCCTGAACCTTAAGCAGATGATATCGTACTATGTCGATTACCGCAAAGAAGTTGTTATCCGCAGGACCAAATTCGAGCTTAAAAAAGCAGAGGACCGCGCTCATATACTCGAAGGGTTAAAGATAGCGGTAGAAAACGTGGACAAGATCATCGCCTTGATCAAAAAATCCAAGGACCCTGCCGAAGCGCGGCAGAACCTGATGGATAAATATAAGCTTTCAGAAAGACAGGCCCAGGCGATCCTCGAGATGCAGCTTCAGCGCCTCACTAATCTCGAAGTAGATAAAATAGAGAAGGAATACCTGGAACTTATAAAGCGGATCGAGATGCTGAAGGGCATCCTCTCGAATGAAAAGAAGGTGCTCGCTATCATAAAAGAAGAAGTCACGGCCCTTAAGGACAAATTCGGCGATGACAGGCGCACAGATATCGTCGACGATTACCAGGCCCTGGACGTGGAAGACCTTATCGCAGAGGAAGATATGGTCATCACGATCAGCCATGCCGGCTACATCCGCCGCCTGCCAGTGAGCGCTTACAGGAAACAAAAGCGGGGCGGAAAAGGCGTGACAGGCACAGGTACCCGCGAAGAGGATTTTGTCGAGCATCTTTTTATCGCGTCGACGCATGAATACATCCTTTTCTTTACAGATACGGGGAAGGTGTACGCCCTTAAGGTGTACGAGATCCCGCAGGTCGGGCGCTTGGCAAAAGGTTCGGCTATCATTAACATGCTGAGCCTGTCCGCGAATGAAAAGATCACCTCGTTCGTTCCGGTCAAGGAATTCGTCGAAGGGAAATATCTTGTAATGGCCACCAAGCAGGGGAGCATAAAAAAAGTCACTCTAGACGCGTTCAAGAATACGCGTAAGGGCGGCATTATCGCCATCACTCTTGAGAACGGCGATAAGCTGATCGGCACGGCCCTGACCGACGGAGAGCGGGAGCTCCTGATCGCGACCAAGCAAGGGATAGCCATACGGTTCAACGAAAAAGATATCCGGGATATGGGCAGGGGCGCCAAGGGAGTTATCGGTATCCGCCTGGACAAGAAGGACGAGGTCATCGCCATGGAGGTCGTTGCCAAGGAGGGCACGCTTCTCACCATAACCGAAAAAGGGTTCGGAAAACGCACAGCTTTCGATGAATATCGCTTGCAATCGCGCGGAGGAAAAGGTATAATCAACATCAAAATTACGGACAAAAACGGCGCTGTCGTCGGGCTTAAGACCATAAAGGACGCCGATGATATCATGCTGATCACGCAGCAGGGCATGGTCGTCCGTACGGCCGTAAAAGAGATCCGCGTTATCGGGCGATCGACACAGGGTGTGCATGTCATAAAATTAAATGATAAAGACATCGTAGCGTCGGTGGCAACGATAGTTTCCGAAGAAGATGACGGCCCGGAAGAAGCGCCGGCCGAATAAATAATTGACAGATATTAGCGTCCCCATCGTCTAGCCCGGCCTAGGACATCAGATTTTCATTCTGACGACCGGGGTTCGAATCCCCGTGGGGACGCCATGATTCGACGCGAAAAAAGCCTCTCGAGGTAAATCTCAGGAGGCTTTTTTCTTGCTCATCATGGCCCTGAGCAAGCGAGCAGGAGTTTAACAGCAGGCGAGCGCGTCGAAGGGCCATCATAAAAGAGCGTAACTAATAGGGATAAATCTAAAGGGTGCCCTTTTCCTCCCCCCAGTTAAGCTATACAAAAGTTTGCCATCCTGCTTTGACTGTCTCCCTATAAAAATATATACTATATGTATGCGGTTATACTGTGGGGAGTGCTATCTCTTCTTGTTTTACGAGTTTAAAAAGAATTGAGGTAACGATGAGCGGTGCCCGCAAAGAAAATGCCTTTTCTGTTTTGGCGCGATCACGCGTGCGCAAGATAACGGCGTTGGTCGTGCTCTTATCATTCCTTATAAGCCAAACTACAGGGTTCGACTTTGCCTGGGCCCAGGATACCAGAATAGATAAAGAATGCGAAAAACTTAATAATGACCAGCTTTTCAGGTCCGGACCGCGGTATGTCATGCAAGCGGTTTTTAACTAACGCAGTTACCGGGCGGCGATCGCTGATGTAACGGTGAAAAATTCCGTAGAACAGAACAGGGCCCGCGAGCAGAAACGGACCGAAGAGGATGCGCTGAAACTGAAAGGGCCCAAAGGCGCCGTCTCTGATAACCCCAGACCGTCTGCGTCTGACCAGGGCAGCATAGATACAACCGTCGCGCCGCCTGCCGAAATGCAATCCTACATTCCTCCGGAGGTACTGCGATATCTGAACTCCAGGAACGGGAATGTGGACGATTACACGTCTTACTTTAATAAAGCATCGAACATATACAGGGTCTTCTGGCATGAGGGCGTTCCTTACTTTTATAGTAACGGATTCGCCGGACCTGGGAACGGCGCCGGCATTCGTCAAGATACCGGGATTCGCGGCCCTGGCAGAAGAAGTGCCCGCGAAGCTCGGATTCCATTTTACATCGCACCAGGGATTTCTTTCTGAGGATTCTTATAATGAAGTATGGGTCGTTAAACATTCGGGTTCCGCGGCGTCCG
>Ga0172375_10001278_pt1 | contig 40594 bp, 35 predicted proteins | sample LakKiv1m_FD_114537 | JGI IMG/M metagenome (GOLD analysis project Ga0172375, IMG submission 114537) | Freshwater microbial communities from Kabuno Bay, South-Kivu, Congo - kab_092012_11.1m | ecosystem: Environmental > Aquatic > Freshwater > Lake | place: Democratic Republic of the Congo... | reverse complement strand
AGTTTTTGTTTGGCCTCCAAACTAGCCATCAATTTGTCCAATTTCCTATCTTCAAACAGTTTTATTCCCAATATGTTTTTTCCATCATATTTAGCCACATTAATTTTTAATTTCAGATATTCATCATTATTTATTTTTTTACTCTGAACATCCCAGATCAAACTGCCGTCCTCTGCCACCTCAATTCCCAAAAATATCAATTGAGTTAACTCATTTCCGTATAGTTTTGTTTTTCCCACCATCCATGTTGGCAAAAACCCTATTACCTCTGGTTTCTTTTGGTCTTCATCCTGAGCTTGTCGAAGAACTTCAGTGTTCCACGCAATTGGATTTATCAATGAGATTTCTTTGTTACTGATTAAAATTACCAATGTTGTCACCAGTGTTCCCACCAACACCCCCCCCAAACCCCACCACAACCACTTCATCAACCCTTCACCATCCTTTCAAATGCAAATTTGATTGTTCGCCAAACGTTTTCGACACTCCCAAACACTATCAACCATATTGCCACCACAAATCCCACAATCTTCACATGGCTCCATTTATTCATAAGTTATTTTATCAGAAGTGGGCAATGATAGACTCGAACTATCGACCCCCGTCTTATCAGGACGGTGCTCTAACCAACTGAGCTAATTGCCCGCACAAAAACTAATCCGATTATATCATCCTAATTAGTCATTAGAAATTCGAAATTTGAAATTATCTAATACAACTGCTCTTGTTTATCTTTCATTGCTAACATTAGTAGCGACAAGTCTTGTGATTCCAATTTACAATTTCCGTTCAAATCTGAAGCCAAATCATTTCCCTCGGTTCTTTTGTTAACTTCGGATTTAACTATTGAGAAATCAACTCCATCCACTACTCCGTCTCGATTTATATCTCCGGCCATCAATGGATATCCTGTAAAATTATATACAACCGTATTTTCTGGATTACTATCTACTATAATATTTCCTCCGGGTTTATTATAAAAATTATTCTGATTATTTTCTGCATATTTAACCTGTACATGTTTGGGTCCTTTTATAAATACTGCCAAGTTATTTTTTGAATTGATTCCCGTCAATAACATTTGACCTTCTCTTTCATTATTCAAATCAATTCCAGAATAAGTCTTGCTATTTCCATTATTTTCCAACACCATTACATCTACCGGCCAATTGACAGCACAAGCCGCCCCGTTGGTAACCCCAGCAAAAGCCACCTTAAATTTCAAAACTCCATCTTTGCCATTTCCTATTATTCCAGTCGGAGTCGGTATCGTCACTGCCTCTACGCTAACAGTTGGCTTGACAAAATTGACCCCAAAATAATCAATATTATTTGCTCCATCATTTCCAATCATCTGATTGGTACTTAAGCTAAAATCAACTTGTCCTACACTCACTCCTTCAATTTCCAGTGATCCAATTTCCACCACCCCTTTTGGCAACTGATTGGTAAATTTACCCATATTGTAAGCCACCATCACCACTTCTCCATTCACAGTCTTAGCCGAAGTTACTGTTGAAAAGTTGTTGTTGTGGACAGTTACACTGTTTACTTTAATATTTGTCGAAAACTTAACTGCTAAATTTATCCCCGACAAATATACATTTCCAGTATCAGCCATTAATTTTATTGACTTCTTTTCTCCCAACTTAAGGTTAAAACTACTGTTATCAAAATATAGTTTCAAACTATTTCCCGCCATTACCCCACCGGCAAATAAATGAGCCATTATCATCGCCAATACTAATATTTTTACTCTCATTTGATTTCTGTTGTTAATTCAAAATCATTGACCAGCACTTGTTTCGGATTTCCATCAGACCCTGGTGTCACCATTTTCATTTCTTTGACAATCAATTTACCATTTCCCGGTCGCACCAATATTTTCCCCAAAACAATTTTTCCATCTGGCAGGTCAGCTGTTGCCTTCATTGCTGCCATACTCACGCTTACACCGGCATTACTGCCACTGTTTGACAATACTGAATCAAATACACTTCGGTTAGGAATGAAGCTAATGATTTTTAAACTGTTATCCGCCATTACTTTAAACTCAATCGCCGAAATTTTTGTCTTACTATTTATTATTATTTGTGCCCCACCCTCGATTGGCTGTATTTCCGTTCCGTCTATTTTTTCCACTACCACTGTCGGGGTTGGTGTTACTTCCGCCTTTTTTGTAGTTGAGCTTCCGCAACCTCCAAGCACTAGTCCGGCTATCATTAGTCCTATGATTTTGTTTTTCATATTTTTACGGGAACACTATTGCTCTCCACACTTCAAAATCTAATAAGTCAACCTTGCCATCACAGCTAAAATCAGCCGCCCAAGTATTAGTCACCTTTCCGGTCATACCACCTTTATCAAAAGCTTCACTTCTCCAGTACTCAAAATCGAGTAAATCAACCTTATCATCACAGTTTGCGTTTCCTTTTTTCTTAGTTATTCCGCTTAAACAAACGGTACATACTCCCGGAGTCGGTTTGGCCGGTTGAATTACGACAGATTGATTAGAATTAAAACTCAGTCCATAATTCACACTATTTCCATTCATATCAGTTCCAACTACTGACGGCACATGTGTCTTATCAACTGTCACTTGAACCTGTCCCTCAGCCAAAGCCAAAAAGTCTAACGTTCCAATCACCAAGTTTGTCGGCAATTCAGCAAAAGATTTATTTATTACTCCGGAAATAATTAAGCGTCCCTTTACGTTATCAATTTCCTTTTTAAGCACTTTATAACTACCCTCGTTGACAATATTATTCAGTTTTAATTTACTTGGATCAAAACTAAATGCCAAATCAAAACTCGACAACTTACCGGTAGCCGACTGAATCGATACGGTATTACTCATCGGCCCGCCCACAAAGTAGTTAAAACCATTCCATCCGGTCAATACATTTGCACTGGCAAAGGCAATTGACGGTAATGGGGTACCAGTCGGAGGACGATTGCAGATACAATTTAGACTTGAGACACACGCCGCGTTTCGACACACACCATAAAACGATGGAGGAGACACTTTTTCGTTTGGATGATATGGTTTTGGCAATAGGTTTGTATAAGCCGGACATATTTTTACCAACTCACTATTTGTATATCTTTCCAAAGATTGTGGAGGTAAAGTCGCACATGGCCACCAAATTGGTACACACGTCATTCCTGCCCCACATCCAGCTCCACCAGGAACATTTCCGCACCTCATTCCGCATTGCAAACCAGTGACAGATGTTACCACCGGTGTTACCGTTGGTTGTCCACTTCCGTTCGAGTAATTACTCCCCATGTGTTTAGCAATATCCCACATTGCACTCTGTCCATTAATCATCAATTTTCCCGAAATAACTTTTATATTTCCACTATTATTATTTATTGCCCTAAAAGTCAGTTTTACCAGATCCACTGCCCCACTTTTTTCTTCACCCAAAGTCAGTACCGTAAAATATCTATCCGTTCCATTTTTATTTACTTCTTTAATAATAATATAGCCACTTTTTGCCTCAGATCCCACATATTCCACATTGTTTGGGTCAAAACCAACATTAAACTCTGTTGCCTGCAACTTGCTATCCGCGCTTCCGGTATTCATCCACACGTCCACCGTAAAATTTTGTCCGGCTGTTGTCGTTATAACGTCTGGCAATACAGATGAATTTGTTTCGTTCGCTGCCGCCCCTCTTCTGGTTTCTTGATTTTTCCGTACCAACACCATCGCACCAATCAAGGCGAGTAATAATATTCCCGCTGATAATATTTTAAATATTCCTTTCATATTAATAAACAAAATTTATATAATTATTTTTCCAGATTACAAAATCAGACAAATCAATTTTTCCATCCATATTAAAGTCTGCTTTTTTTGGCCCAGAGTAGTCAAAAGATGTTACTGGTATTCCGTTTGTTGCCATATATTCTATTTTCCAAATCGAAAAATCCACCAAATCAGCTCTTCCGTCCCCGTTCGCATCTCCATTTAATTTAGTGCTTATTGGTGTTGGGTCAGTCATCCGAATATTCACCACAAACTCATCGGCTCCATTATAAAGGCAATCCGGTGGGTTTACGGCATTGTTACACACCTTTCCGTCGATATACAGTTTTTCCGAATGAACACCTACTCCCCAAGTATTGGGTGGTATCACCCTTACCCCCAGATTAGGACCATAACCGGGTTCATAAGTCTGCGAAAATACCGACAAACTTTTTACATAATTTCCCGAATTATTAGTAAACTCCAATACACTATTATCAGTCCAGACCCTAGCTTCATAAATTGTTCTTCCCGACACATTTTTAAATATCACCGGCGAAAATAACCTACAATTTAGATCACCTTTAGCGCAGGTAATTACTACCGGATTACCCTGATTAGTTACTTCAAAACTGGCCGCCCGGGTTCCTTTAATCGAAAATAACAACCAAGTCAATATCGCCAGACACACTACAGTAATTTTTCTCATACAAAATATTATCTTTTTCGAAGAAACATTTCTACTACCAGTTTTGCGACATTTATGCCGGTTGATTTTTCAAAACCTTGAAATTGACACTGTCGGTTTACCTCGAGAATATAACTTTTGTCATTTTCATCCTTCATAATATCCACTCCACAATAATCCAACCCGCACACTTTAGCCACTTTTTCTGCCAACAATTTATCATCTTCAGACAATTGCCAAGACTCTACTTCTCCGCCCAAACTAAAATTTGATCTAAATTCGTCACCCACCGCCGATCTTTTCATTCCTCCGATTGCTTTTCCGTCCAATACAATTACTCGAATATCCCATCTCGTTGGCAAATATTTCTGCCACAAAAACATACCTACATTTATTTCATCTATTCTTTTTACAAATTTTTGCAACTCTTTTTCATTGTCCAGTTTCCTCACTGACTTACCCTGATACCCTTTTTCGTGTTTAGCTATTACTGGATATATCCATTCATGATTCAGTATTTGTTCCTTTGTATAAAAAATATTTGTATTTACCACTGGTATTTCATTTTCCAAAAACACTCCATGTTGAGCAATTTTCCCCATTCTCGTCCAATTTAAATATCCCTCATGGTTTACGCAAAAAATATCTTTTTGCAACAATCTTATCGTCAAATTTCTTCCCTCAGTATATTTTCCCGACACGGTTCCAGCTACTCTAAACCACATACCCATTGTATTTTCTTTTGTTATTTCTTCTCCTCGGACAAACACTCGACTTCCTTCAGTAGCTCCCTTGTCAAGGGGAGCTCCCCGAAGGGGTGAGGGGTTTTTTAAGTCAAATGTTAAATCCCGATAAAGTGCTCTATTCACCTCTACTCCCAATTTATTTGCCTCCGTTACCAATCTATCCACTTCAAACTGGCTTTGTTTTAATGACATTGTAAAAGTTACAATTTTACGGTTCATACTATTTATTTCCTTTTCATCCCTTGCCCTGCCTGTGCCCTTTAGGGTATCAAGGGAAAGGGTAGGGTTAGGGTTTTAAACTAATTAAAAATTTAACAATTTCTTTTGGTACGTCAATTCCTGTTGCCGCCATAAAACCTTTAAACTGCGGTCCCTTGTTGACTTCCCAAATTACTGGTTTGTTTATATCATAGTTTCGGAAAGCCACATCCACCCCTGCCACCCACAACCCACATACATCCGCCGCCTTCACCGCCAACTGCTTAATTTCCTCTGGTAGATCAGCGACGAATACCGTCCCGCCCATCGAATAGTTATTTCTAAATTCAGTCTTATTTTGGGATGATCTTTTCATTACCCCTAATACTTTATTTCCGAGCACCAGTACCCGATAATCTCCATCATTTGGAATATATTCTTGCAGCATATATCGCTTCCCCTCTTCCGTTTCAGATTTTCTTAATTCTCTTATTAATTTTTCCAACTCTCCCAAATTATCCGCCTTATACACTCTCGTCCCCCTATCCCCTCCACTGCCTTTAATAATAACGGGCCAATTGTACGGGCGACCCTCGTGGTCGCCCTTCATCTGCTCATACAAGAACCAAAGACTACCGTATGTACTTTTTGGCACATCAATTCCTGCCTTTTTTAAGGCCAACATTTGATATGCCTTGCACGCCATGCTCGGCTTCCCATTCAAAATTATCGGATCAACTATTATTGGCTTTCGACTTTTAGACTTTAAACTTTCGACTATTAAGTCCACCTCTTCCCAATGCTTTCCGGTTGTTCTAAAAAATAGCACATCATAATCATTTATTTCCAACCACCCTTCATTCTTAACTTTGTTTTCCGAGCCATCCATCAAATTGCCCCTAATTTTTACAGTCAAATCAGTCGTGTCAAAACACACCCTGTTATAAGACACCAAATCCAGTCTGACCCCCAACTTCTTGGCCGCCTTTTTTAGTAGCACCAAATGCTGACTAATTTTTCCTCCAAAAAACAATGCAATTTTTACATCTTTTTTCATTTTTTAATTATATTATTATCTCCCCTCTTTTTCGAAGAGGGGTCGGGGGAGATTTCTCTTTTAGCGCTTATTAAAAACCCTTCTAAATCTTTTCTTCCCAACAAAAACTTCGTTCGTAATTTCCCTCTATCCGCCACGTTCACCGCCGTTACTACTTTTTTACCATTAAGCCAAAAAATTGCCCCCACCACCGGTCGGTCGTTATGTTTTCCCAAAGACGATCGATAATGTCGATAATACAACACTCGATTTTCTTGTAACAATCCCAATTTTTCCGCCAATACTCTATCTATCGAGCTTCTAAATGCTCCAGTATCAATTTTGGCTCTCACTTCCACCACCCGATGTTTACCCTGTTTTATAATTGGACTTTTTTGCATTTCAGGACGAAACCCCTTGGGTATTTTTACTCTAATTATTTCCAATGGCTCTACTGTTTTTATCCTCTCTTTCAACTCCACCTTTTCAAAAAAACTTTCTGCAAACAAGTATTTTGATAAAGTCACTGCATGGTTTGTACTTCGAACTTCTATATCTTCCACTTTATTCATTCTTTGTTTAAGTCCGGCTTTATTGCAAATTTGTATCGACAAACCCGGTCGCGAATTAACCTCCAAAATCATCGGCCCCCTGTCTTTGTCCAGTACCACATCGACTCCCAAAAACCCCAGTCCAGGTATTGCTCTTTGGCTATTTACGGCAGCCTCAAGGATATCTATCCATTTTGGAATTCTAATTCCGTTTACCTTTATCAATTTCTTTTTCCCATAATCATACATTTTCTTTATCTCTTCGCCTTTCCCCTCAATTCCATAAGTGGTAATTCCCGTAGCCAGATCCACTCCGAGGCCTATTGCTCCTTGTTGCAAATTTGCCTTGCCCTTACTCTTTTCAGTTGGAATTCTAAACATCGCCATTACCGGAATTTTATTATAGACAATTACCCGAATATCCGGTGTTCCCGTTTTGGTGATTGCCAGAAACATCGGATGAATTTTGATTCTTTCTTCTATCAACACCGAGTCGGCCATGCCGTGCAAACTATATCTACCCGCCAATATTTCTTTGCAATGCACTTTGATTTCCTCAATCGTAATTACTTTCCCATCCATTAATTGAAAGTTTGTGATTTGTAATTTGTGATTTGTAATTTTCTTTCTAATAATCAGTATCCCCTCTCCTCCATATCCCGATACTGGTTTTGTCACAAAATTACCCTCTAGTTTTTCCCATTCAAACCTTTCTAGCTCATCGCTGTTTTTAAATCTCTTGATTAGTTTCGGCACGTTTACACCTGCCTTATCCAATATTTTCTTAGTTTTATATTTACTGTCGGCAACACTTCTCCCTTCAGCGCTATTTTTTCGAAGGTACGTCTTATTCCGCTCGTTTTTTGTCAAAAACTGTTGGTATTGTTTTAAATTTATCCCAAACATACGTCACTATTTTTTTCTAATTGCCTTTCTAAATCTACTTATCTCTGACAATCTTATTCCCGAGTAGCTACCCACCCACAAATTCGCCAAAAATCCCACCAACATGCTCATTCCCGGATATTTTAGTACCGTTTCCTGTACTGGTTTAATATTCATAATCATCGCCCCCGCCATTGCCAATACCAAGGTTCCCAACATTAGTTTTTTAGCCTCACTTCTACTTTTTGCCAGTTGTGTTCTCACAAATTCTTCTGACAGCAATATCATAAATAGTATTGGAAATATAGAAAGCTTACTAATATCTAAAATAGGCACGTAAGTTGAGACAATTATCAGTCCAAAAGTTCCCATTGAAATCAACATCAAATTAATCGATCTAGAAGGCCAAAAATGCAACTTTAGTTTTTTTAGTACCAAGTTGCTCAATAGTGAAATCAACAAAATCATGGCGAACAATATCAATCCGCTCATCATTCCCGTCGCTAGAAATACTACCGCAATCATAGTTGGCATAAATATTCCATATCCAGACAACCCCAGCACATAATGGAACATCGATACCACCGTGGCAATCAAAGGTAATAATAATAGTAGTACTATCGTGTTTTCGGTCACCCCCTTTTCAGTTGCCATGTCTACCGCCACTCGAATTGTATTTATTCCGTTCCACTTCTCTATTGCCACCACCGGCGAACTGGCCAATAAATACATCCCAATCACCATTAAGCTTAATAATAGTGTTTTTTTCATTAAATATTTAATTCGCCTGTGCCCTTTAGGGCATAATTTTTAATTCGTAATTGTTTTTTGTGCCGTATTATATCAGTTTATTAGTTAAATCAACCTGTTATAATCAGTATACTATTATGTCTCGTTTATTAGCAGTCAATATTGGCGATTTACCTACTGGTACAGGTCGTACTATTAGTCAAACTTTCCCCAGCATCGGCACTCTTGTCACCGTCCTTCTCAAAAATTCACTAACCATCGCCGGTCTATTATTCCTTATACTTTTGATTTTTGGCGGTGTTATGTTTATAATTGGCGCAGGCAGTACTGATTCCAAGAAAGCCGCTCAGGGCCAAGCTTTAGTTACTGACGCCCTAATTGGCTTTATTGTTGTCATTCTCGCTTATTTTATAGTTCAAATTATACAAGTTGTTACCGGCTTAAATATATTAAACTCAACCCTCTAATGACCAGAATAAAGCTATTTTTATCCTCTTTTCTAATCACTATTTACTATTCACTATTCACTTTTGCGCTCTCAGCGCAAGCTCAAGTTGTCGGTGGTATCCCCAACCCACTCCCCAAATACGCCAGCACCAACGGCGAAGGTCTTTTTAAATTCCTGGGCAATATCCTAAAATTAGCCGGTACTATCGGTGGTATCTATATGATTATTCAATTCATTATTGCCGGCTATGGTTATATGACTGCTGCTGGTGATGCCAAAGCAGCTGCTGCTGCCTGGGCTCAAATTTGGCAAAGCATCCTCGGCATGGTTATTATTGCCTCCGCATTTGTTTTAGCTTCAGTTGTAGAAAGATTTACCGGAATTAAAATTTTATCTCCCGTTATCTATGGCCCTTAACCGATTACTTGCCGATGTTACTATCCCTTCAATTACCGGTCCTGGTGTTGACCCAAGAGGCAATGGTGTTTTGGCCATGGAAAAAATAGTCGGTCAAGTTATCGGCATCTTAACAATCGTTGCGGTTATTTATTTTATTATTCAAATAATTCTTGGCGGATATGCTTTTATTTCCGCTCAAGGTGACGAAAAAGCCGTCGAAGCCGCCCGACATCGACTAACCGATGGCATTCTTGGACTAACCATCGTCATTGTCGCCGTTGGACTTGGTTCGCTTATTGCTACTCTGGCAGGCATCAACAATCCTCTCGACCTTGGTGCTTTGTTTACCCAAATGGGGTTATAAATATGACCAAAATAAAATTATTTTTGTTCGTTTTACTATTCACTATTCACTATTCACTATTCACTTTTGCGCCTCCGGCGCAAGCCGCCATCTGCAATCCTGTTCTCAAAGATTGCACTTCTACCACCGCCCCCAAAGCCTATTTCAATAGTGCCTTATCTGCGGTCATATCTATCTTCTTTATTGTCGGTATAATCTATTTTGTCTGGCACATCATTTTTGCCGGCTATCATTTAATCGCCTCCGAAGGTGATCCCAAACGCTGGGAGTCAAGCAAAAGCGAAATGATCTATGCCACTATTGGTATTTTTGTGGTCTTCTCTATTTTTGCCATTCTCAAGTTTGTCGGTATTGTTCTGGGAATTCCCGGTCTCGAATCTTTAACAATTAGCTGGCCCTCCCTTTAATTTATTTTTATTTATTGTTATAATTTGAAAATATGATTAACAAACTCAAAAACCTCGTCCAATACGCCGCTATCGCTGCTCCTGTTTATGCTCAGGATATTAAATTGATTCCCAATGACAGCAATTGGAAAAACTTAACCGATCTTACCTTCGGTGGTATTATTTCCGGCGCTATCAGTTTAGTCATGTTAGTAGTTGCTCTTGTTTTCTTCTTTATTCTTATTTGGGGAGGTCTTCGTTGGGTCATGTCCGAGGGCGATCAAAAAGCCGTCGAGGCCGCTCGTGCTCAAATTACCAATGCTCTAATTGGTCTAGCTATTGTTTTTGCCGCTTTTGCCATTATGAAACTCATCGAAACCATCTTTGGTATCCAACTCCTCAGCGGTTTCAAAATTCCTACTTTTCAATAGGATTCCTTAAAACTCAAAACCTCCCGCAATGGCGGGAGGTTTTTTGTTTATCTAATGTTATACTTTAGCTATGAGATCTATCCATCGAAGAATTATTTACTTCTTTTCATTTTTAATTTGTAATTTTTCATTTTTCATTTCGCCTGCCAACGCCCAAGGTGTTGCCTGGGGTGGTCGCTGTGTCGCCGCCGGCGATGTCGCCACCATTCAAGGTCTTGAGTGTTTGTTTTTCAATGTACTTCAAGTTATCGTTGGTTTAGCCGGTATTGTTTTTTTTGTTATGTTCATCAATGGTGGTTTCCAATATTTGTTTAGCAGTAGTGACCAAAAGCAAGTTGCGGCCGCTTCTTCTACCCTAACCATGGCCATTCTTGGTCTATTTGGTGTCATTGCTTCATTTCTGATTCTAAAATTAATTCAAACCTTTACCGGCGTCAATGTCACCGACTTTAAAATTCCCGGCTAATTCATGAAAAAGCTTCTATTTATTTTTAGTCTACTGTTCACTGTTCACTGTTCACTAATCTCTGTTTTTGCCATAAATCCCATCATTATCAAAAAATCCAATTTCGGTGCTCCACCCTCCAACGCCAAATTGTCTGATGACTCCAATTATTATCCCAATGATATTGGCCTAACCTGCAAAGGCACTTACGATATTTCTGAAACATTTCAGCCCAAAGAAACCACTACTACAGATGCCAATGGCAACAAGGTTTCTTCTTTTATTCCCTATACCATCACCGAGATTAAGGGTATGCCTCCAGTTTTCAGCAAAAAACAATGGACCAATCCTGGTGCACTTCATTTAGATCTCGCCTATGACAACAATCCCAAAGTAATATTTGGCAACATCGACACCGTCAAAAAAGCCTTTTTGTCCTACAATCCTGATTCATCCTATGGTTCTTTTGGTACCGGCAACAAATCCATGTCAAATCAAATGCTTCGCTGTCTCCGTGGTCAACGTCTGGTCAAAGCTGTTCGTCTCGCCAATGGTATCGAAGGTGGCTCTTATAGCAACGAACAAATTGCCTGGGACAATGGTGGCAAGTACGACCCGGTTTCAGATACTACCCAAGATACAGGTAAAAAAGTCCAACTTGATGATATTGCCATTTCTCTAAATAAAGATCCATATTTATCACTCACCGAGACTACTCCCGACGGCAAAGCCATTAGGGGTACCGTTCCTACTTATCTTTTTTACGATCCCGAAGCCAATTGTAACCTCGCGGGTACCGATGACCCTGCAGCGCCTATCCCCAGCTCCCTCGATAGTTTCGCTCCCGCCGGTAGCCCTTCCTACGACAGAATCCCTCCCGAAGACGCCATTGCTTTGTACAAGACCATTGGTCCTTCCGGTTCAGGCCCCAGCCGTCGTAATGTCAAAACTTGCAGCGAAAACAAAGATGGTAGCTTATTTGATTGTGAAACCAAAAAAACCAGCATGCCCCGAGGCGAACTTTACCCTACCACTCTCTCCGTCAATCGTCAGTTTATTCCTGCCGCTCAAGACGTTCCCGTCAAAGATTTATGTCAGACCAATCCCGAACAGACTATTACCGATCGCCCCAACAAAGTTGAGTTCTCTATCAAAGCTTTTGCTGGTTTTGTCGAAGAGATTACTGATGCCATCAAAACAATTTCTCATCCACTTCAATATGAGTACAAAATGGATGCCAATATTCAAGACGGATTAAGTGTCGATGAGACAGCCATGAAAAACATTCTTCCTCAGTCAGCCATCGATGATTCTTGTGTCTCCGACACTTCCCAAGGCCCTTCCAGCACCGATGGCAAAAGTTTTGACCCAGGCAACGATTGCACTCGCAAAACTGTTGCCAAATGGCTCCTTCCCAAAAGTGAGCAAAGATTATGATAAAATTATCCCGATGTCCTTAACCACTTTTTTAACCAAAATCAATCGTCGCACTTGTCCTTTAATTCCCCGGATTTCACCATTATTTAAGATCACTCTTTTTTCCCTAATTACCGTTACTTCCATTGCTTTTGTTACCTCAGCTTTTGCCGTCAAAAATGTTCTCAAAGACAAACAAGACGCCATCAAAGAAGGTGGCAATCAAGAAGCTTGGCTCAATGAATCACTCGCCTCCAACGCTGTTTCTGCCCTCCAGGTAATTACCGGCGAAATTCCCGACAAGGTTTTAAATGGCGATATTACCGGCTATGTCCCCGCCGGACTGTTAGGCACCAGCACCCAAATGATTGCTTCTCTAAACACCTCTCCTGCTTCAGGCATACTTTATTTAGCCGATACTTGGACTAATTTTCTAGGTGTCAAGCCGGCTTATGCCCAAAACGGTCAAGGTTTCACCGGCCTTCAAGGCATTTTGCCCCTCTGGCGTGGTTTTAGAAACATTACTTATATTCTCTCTTCTGTCATCTTTGTCATTATCGGCATCATGATTATGTTACGGATCAAAATCTCTCCTCAAGCCGTTATCACCATTCAGAATGCCATACCCCAGCTCATTACTACTCTTATTTTGATTACTTTTTCCTATGCCATCGCCGGTTTGCTCATTGATTTAATGCAATTTCTCCAAAGTTTTGTTGTTGCCCTTCTTTTTAATTCCGCCGGCAAAAGTCTTACTTCGTCCATCCTTCCCCAATTAATTCCCCCAAAATTAGGCTATTCTTTCAACGATCTTTCCACTGGTGGTATGAATACCATTGCCGACTTGACCATGCGCGCTATTCCCGCCACTACTTTTATGCTCTGGGGTACTCTTATTGGCGGTATTATCGGTGGTATTTTCAGCATGCCGTTTTTTGGAGTTACTGCTATCCCCGGCGCCGCCGTTGGTGCTTCGGTTGTCACCGTCATTCTTCTTTTAATCTTCGGTATTTTAATGCTATTTTGGATGTTTTCTTTTTATTTTGGTTGCCTCAAGTGTTACGTTACAATTATTTTCAAAATTATCATTGCACCTCTCGAATTAGCTATGGGAGCATTTCCCAATTCCAAGGTAGGATTTAATACTTGGATCTGGGATCTTTTAGCCAATCTGGCCGTTTTCCCAATCTCTATGGTATTTCTAATTTTAGGCAATATGATTATTGACGCTTCAGTTCTTGGTCTCTGGGCTCCCCACATTATCGGCGACCTATCCCTCCAATCTTTTGTCGTTGTTGGTGGCGCACTGGGCAATGTTGTTGCCGTCGGAATCGGACTCGCAGTAGTTGCTTTAGTCGCCAAGTTGCCTGATTTAATTCCTCAAGTTATCTTTGCCATCAAGCCTACTGCCTTCGGCCAAGCCATCGGTGAAGGTCTTAAGGCTCCAAAATGGGCCACACCCATGTCTCAAGAACTCGCCTTTACAAGCCAGCCACATGGTCTATTGTCTGTTATTTCAAACAAACTTACTTCCAAAGGACATACAACGGCTGCAGGATATGTTGATTCTGCAAGGGGAGTGGGGCAGAAATTAACTGGAGTAAAATAATAAATCGCTGGTTCAAAAATTATTATGCCGTATCTACCAAGCCAAGTCTAACCCACCTATTCCACATTTCTACTGACACCATACCGACATCTTCATCACATGGAAGTGTATCCAAATTTCCATTAACGATTTTATTGATCAATCTTGTTTGTGCCTCTCCCATTCCACCAGTCATCGTCATATCTTTATTATCATACAAAATAAAACCTGATTGTCTTGCCAAATTTCTCCACCCTTCTAAATCAATCGGTTTACTACCAATCATCGGCCAACCATCTGACACTTTCCCCTCCAGACTGCCCGGCTTTATACCTCTCAAAAAGGCTCCAAAAATAGCCGCTCTCGTCCACGCTAAGAACAAATCGCCTTCCTTAGCAGTCTCTTTAAAGGTGTCGTAATCTTTTTTGGCATATTTAAAATCTCCTTTAGATGCCGCCGCTAGCCCGGTAGAAATTTGAGTTTTCTTTTTTAGTTCTCTCCACGCTCCAACAGAAGCCATCTTCTTAGCCATCTCTCCTACTCCCGAGTCCATTGCCGAGATAAACATCTCTTGTATATCACCTCCAAATTTTTCTCCCGCATGTCTTTTTGTTGTCCCTTCCTCAGATATCACGTTTACTGTACTATTCCATTCAGACCAATTACTTGGAGAACCATATTTATGATCTAAATAATCCTTAACCACTCCCGCATCCCAACTTTCAATTAACTCGGCCATTCCATCACCACCCAATCTTGTCGTGCCACCCCAAGGTAAGAATGCCTCAGGCACACCCCTCCAACCAATTGTTTCGTCGGGCTCAACTATTTGTCTCAAAGTAACAGAACGGCTGTCTGTTCCGTCACTCTTCGATATTTTAAATGCCATTGAATCTTCCATTGACACTGTTAAACATGGTATGGCTCGAATTTCAAATCCAAATGCTCGACCTTTAGTGTGTATCTCTTCACGTTGATACGATGCTGGATAGGCAATTTTTAAATCGTCATTCCATTTAGTTGGATTGAATGTAGTTTTCATTTTTAAAACTTCAATACCACTTACTTTTCTTCCAGTAGGTTTAACCTCTCGAGTTGCAGACAAAATCGTGAACTCACCTTCAACCAACTGTGTCACTAACGCCAACCTTGTCGCCGCCGACAATTCCCTATATGATGATGATGCTTTGTTAAACAGACTTGATTTAGCAATCTCTGTGTGACTATCTCTCATCGCAATAAAGTTTGGAATTGCCATATCAATTTCAATTCTCGGCACTTTATATCCAAACCGTTCTTCAAGTTTCTTAATTATATATTCCTCAGCCCGAGTCATTTTTCCTGACTCAACTTCGCCACCAGCAAAGCTTGGTAGTTTAACCCCTTTTTCATTTATCGCCTTTCCTCGCCCAACCTCTTTCCATAATTTTCTCGCCTCACAAATCATCAGTCCCAATCGTATAGAATCAAGATAAGCCGCATTTTCCGCCGTTTGTCCCACTCCGACAGTTTCACACATTTTCTTCAATCTATCAACTTTGGGTAAAGTTTCACTTTCTGGAACAAAAAATCCCATAGAAGTCATCAAAGTCCCGTAATGAATAGCTTCAGGATAGTCCTGATGTCTCGACTTTATAACTGAAGCCGTAACACCGGCGTCTGATAATCTGGCAATATAATCCGACCCAAAAACCACAAACCTTTCGGCCGCATCCAATGTCGACAATGCGCTATCGAGTTCTGCCCTCGCTCTTCCCCTCAATTCAATAGTATTTTGGTCATCATCTAATTCGTTAAAACCAAATCTTTTAGCCACTGCCCCAAAAGACATGCTGTCAACTGTTAAATCAGCCAACTGCGCCATCGATTCTACTTCAGAAAATCTTGGATTTAAATTATGGCCTCCAAAAAACAGGTTCCAACCGCTACTTGCAATCGGTGTTAACGCTACATCAAGTTGAGCCTCAACGGAAGTTTGGTTTCCCAGCAGTTCCATTCTTTCATAACCGGCTCGGTATTTTTCATAAAATACTCCTCGATCGTCGCGATTTTGATCAGATTCGGGTCTACGTAATGGTTCATCATCTGGTGTTGCCATATTTAATCAAAATTATAACATCTCCTTTCAATTTTCACCACCCACAACTTAGGCAATTATCCCTTGACATCACGTAGTTAAACTGTTATTGTATATGTATGCAAGACAGATTTACCTATAAAGAATTCTTAAAAAAGTACAAAAATGATGATATTTGTCTTGAAGAAATCAAAAACCTTCGCTTCCCTAGTGGAATCACCTGTTCTTCATGTAAGAAGATTACCAATCATTACAGAATCAAAAGCAAGAAAGTATATTCCTGCGAGTTTTGTGGTACTCAAGTAAGTCCCTTAGCAGGAACAATCTTCCACAAGTCCTCAACATCACTACAAGACTGGTTTATGGCTATTTATCTTATGACTCAAACTCGAAGTGGAACTTCAGCTAAGCAGTTACAAAGAATGTTGGGAGTTACGTATAAAACTGCCTGGAGAATGTATAAGCAAATTCGTACTCTCATGGCTGAAAATTCTGTCACTCCACTTGATGGGGATGTCGAAATAGACGAAACATATATTGGCGGGAAAGGAATGAACAGACGATTTAAACCACATTTTAACGAAATTCCTAAAGAAGCGGTTATGGGTATGCTCCAAAGAGGTGGAAAAACATATCTTAAACACATTAAAGGGACGGGAAAATGGTATCTGATCGAACAGATCAAAACTCATGTTGATCCGGTAGCAAGACTTATCACAGATGAACTAGCTGCATACAGAAATCTGCCAAAACACGGTTATATGCTACATGATGTAGTAAATCATTCAGAAACATATGTTGTGGGAGATATCCACACTAATAATATCGAAAATGTCTGGTCAATTATCAAACGTGGAATTTATGGAGTCTACAGAAATGTTTCGAAGAAATATCTCCAAGCCTACATAGATGAATATGCTTTTAGATTTAATTATCGAAAACAAGGCGAAAATATGTTTTACACACTTCTTAGGCAAGTGGTTAATGTGAGAATGGTTTCTGTTTCTTAGAGGTAACTGATTTTGTTAATATATTTGTAAATGGTTGTTTTTCTTCTTTTAGGTTATCCTCTTTTTTTAACCGCTCCATTTCTTGACTGAATGATTTTCTTTTTTGGTTTTGGTTTTTCATATTTGTATTTTATCTTATTATTTATTCGAATGTTGGAGTAAAGAATTTCCCTCTCCCTTATATATAAGGAATAAGAGGGGAAAATAAAAATCAAAAAGACCGTAATATCAGTCTAAATTGAAAATCAATTTAGCCTACCGGTAGGTAATGAAATCATGACAACCCACAGTTGTAAAAAACCTCAGGTGTAACCATTATTGACCCATCTTTTAAGTTTTCAAATCTCATAGGAACTTTGTCGCTTGCATCAATAACTTTAAATTCATCACTACCTGTCTTTTCACCAATACGCCAACAAAATTGAAAATCGCAACCGGCACGAGGGTCAATTGGATTTGCTCGGCTTCTTGTATTAGTTCGGGTGCTTTTAGCAAAGTGGCGTAGATCAAAAGTTTGGTCATGACCTACATCGCCTTGATGTCCTGTAACACTTTCAATCCGCTGAGCAATTGCACCGTAGTCCGGATCATGTATGTCTCCAACAGCTCTCCCGTAAACAAAGTCGTAGAATGGATTACTTATTTTTTCAAAACCATCAAAACCTTCAACAAAGTCCAAATAATCTTTGAATAGGTAAATGTTATTTCTATATAACTGTTGCATCATAACTATGAAAAATGACCTTTCAGCTGCCTGGAAAAGCACAAAACGTTCACGATTTTTGCGACAATATTCTCCAAGTCGATGAGCTAAGTCAGGTGTTGCCTGTGCCTCAACATCAATTCCTATTAAAGATGCGCAAGTTGGATTGGGTAGCCCAAACCTTTCCGAGTTGAGTTCAAAACCAAGAGCTATTGATGAAGTGTATCCTTCACTATATCGAGTCCGTAATTTTCGCATCTTTCTCAGCATTGTGAATTTGTCATCTGTTAATGTTCTCGGCTTATGGTCCTCAGTTTTAGTAAAATGTCTTCTGGCTAGATCAACAGGGTATTCATACACACCACCAGACTTAATTAGGTCAAAATTAATGCCGAGCAATTTACGGGAAAATTGTGATGCACTCATTCCTATAAGATCATTCCTCGTAAGATATTCGTGAGATTTTCTGCTCTCGCTTCGCTCTGGATGATAGCCATAGCCTGGTGTTTCATGTATTGACATAAGTTGAGCTATTATAAGACGAAAGTCTAATTATTTCGAGCTTTAGAGTTTTGGGAGACATTTTCTAATTACGTTACGTTAAGGGATAGGTGCCACAACTTATCCTATATAAATAGTCTTACCTTAATTATTAATTCGTAATTCTTAATTTTTAATTTATACTCATGTATGTCCACTATCGAATCCATCGACCTTCACGTTCGCGCTTATAGAAGCGCCCTCAAAAGCAATCTTGAAATCACCGTCAACTCCCTTACCAATGCCCAATTACGAATGGAGTCAATTCTCCACCCCTATGGCGCCGATCCCAAAACCATCGATTTTTCTTCTCTAATCTATTCTCTTATGCGTCTTCCTCCTCAAGTTGACAAAACCAAACTGGTTTTAATGGGCCAAAACCCCGATGTTTTCAAAGACGCCGGCTTTCCGAACATTACTTCCTGGACCAAAATTAGCAGTCGTGCTCGGCGCCGCACTCGTTATTTCAATGCCCACACCCATATCGGCGCCAGTTTGATTAGTTCCATTTCCGATGTTGATGATATCGTCAACGGGCTTATCGCCTACCAGACCGAATGGAACAAATTTCATCAACTTCTCAAAAACAATTATTCCACTCTACTTCAGTTCAAAAAAGCCCTTAAATCAGGCCAATTACTTATCAATCTCAAAATAAACGCCGACGATTGGTCAGATTTTACCAAAGCACTTGGCAAATCTTGGCGTCTTCGGCTTCGACGTATTTATAAAAAAAGGCAAGACATCCGTCTTCGTCTCTTAGCTGGTTCCTGGATTGACTACACCAAAACCGTTCAGTTCTGGTGGAAAAATATCAACACCACCTATTCGACAAAGACCGATCAGCATCTCTCTCAGAAAAACATTTATCTAATTAGTAGCAATCTTCATAGCTTTTTGAATTTAATTACCGGTTTTCCCGAGACTCAAAAAACAAATCTGCTTTCCCGTCTTCAGGTCGACAATCCCGCTCTTTTTTCCACTTGGAATCAAATAAAATCCGGCGAGATTTTGATTCCAAAAGAAGATTTCATCAATTTTATTTTCAAAGATTACGCCCATCTTCCGGAGTTTTCTACCAAATATTCCGAGCTAGAATCAACTCTTCACATTCTCCAAATTCCCAACGCCAATTATCTTGATGTCAATACTCAATTATTTCCCATATCTTCTCTGGTCAAGTCAAAGTACCTTGACTCTCGCCTCAAAATATCCAAATCTCAAAAGCTTCGCAATTCTAATTCATTAATTCTCAATATCGACTATCCTCTCGGTTTTGCCGCCTATCACATTCTCAATGAAATATTAGAAAATGTTGGCAAAGTTTGTGGTCTTTATGTTCTTGGCAAAGCCGCCGTTCTAAATTCCGAAATTGGCGACATCGAAGTTCCCAAAATAATTTTTGATGAACACACTCAAAATACCTATCTTATCAACAATTGTTTCAACAAATTTTTCCCTTTCCCCAACCATCAGGGTTCAATTCTAACCAACCAAAAAGGCGCTTCAGCTCTTAGCCCATTTCTCGAAAATGAAGCCATGATGCAAAAATATCTCGAAAATAATTTAACCATTATCGAAATGGAATCCGGTCCTTATCTTTCCGCCATCACCGAAGCCACCTACGATCAACAACTTCCTCGTAGTACTATTATTGATCTAAACCAGGCGCCTCTTGATATTGGAATAATTAACTACACCAGCGATACTCCCTATTCTCAGGCCAAAAACCTCGGTGCCGGTCAGCTCGAACTCAACGGTCTTGAACCCGTTTATTTGGGCAGCCTGGCTATATTGCAACGAATAATCAATCTCGAAGAACAAATCTAGAAAACAGAAACTAGAATCTAGTTTCTGTTTTGTCAGACATCATAAACTCCTCAAACTCTTTGTCATCAAGGCTTTCTTTTTCTACCAACACTTTAGCCAAAGCGTCGAGTCTTTTTCTATCTTTATTCAATATATCTTCCGCCCGTTTCAGCGCAGTCTGTACAAATTTCTTAATTTCTTCATCCACCTTTGCCTGCATTCCGTCTGATATTTTAGCCGGTTCCATCCACGCTTTACCAAAATCGTTCATATCGATTTGTGGCCCTAAGTTGATAGGTCCCAACTCTGACATTCCCCATTCGATTACCATATCCCGAGCAATGTTTGTTACATGAGAAATATCGCTACTAGCTCCAGTAGTAATATCTTTAAAGACTAATTCCTCAGCCGCTCGTCCACCCATCGCCATTGCCATTTGTTTTATCAGTCGCGACTTAGTTTCATGAACTCTATCCATCTTCGGCGGAATCAGTGTAAATCCCAGTGCCATTCCTCGTGAAACAATCGATATTCGATGTACCGGATCCAAGTCTTCTACAAAATTTACGATCGCGTGTCCGGCCTCGTGATAAGCCGTCATTAATTTATCTTCATCTGTCTGGTCCCTTCTTTTTTCTGATCCTAATTTTACTTTCAATGCCGATTCTTCGATGTCCGTCATATCAATTTCTTTTTTATTTTCTCGTGCCGCTTTAATCGCCGATTCATTTAACATATTTTCCAGATCGGCTCCCGAGAATCCTACTGTTCGTTTAGCCACCACATTCCATCGCACATCCTTGGCAAAAGGTTTGCCAATCGCATGAATTTTAATAATTTCTTCTCGAGCTTTTAAGTCAGGCATTTCCAAGACTACTCTTCTATCAAATCTTCCTGGACGCATTAGTGCCGGATCAAGCAAATCCCCTCTATTTGTTGCCGCCAATACCACCACTGCCGTATTGGTATCAAATCCATCCATTTCTACCAAGATTTGATTTAATGTTTGCTCTCTTTCCCCATGTCCTCCATCCATTCCGCCTCTAACTCGGCCAATCGCATCAATTTCGTCAATAAATATAATTGCTTTCCCGGCTTTTTTAGCAGTTCCAAACAAATCTCTAACTCTGCTCGCTCCTACCCCCACCAACATTTCCATAAACTCTGACCCAGCCATTGAATAAAATGGCACGTTGGCTTCTCCGGCAACTGCTTTTGCCAACAGTGTTTTACCCACCCCTGCCGGTCCGACCAACAATACGCCTCTTGGAGCTCTCGCTCCCATTTTTTTATATTTCTCCGGGTGTTTCAGAAAATCAACCACTTCCACCAGGTCTCTTTTGGCTTCTTCTACTCCGGCAACGTCTTTAAAAGTTAAGTTTTGTTTACCTTTGATAAACAGTTTAGCCGTTGATTTTCCAAACCCAAACATGCCTCCAGCTCCACCGCCCGACTGTCTCCCAAAAAACCATATTATAAAAGCAATTGGCAGTCCAATTGATAATAATGTCACCAAAATATCTCCCAGCATCTTCCACCCAGTTCTATTTTCGACCGAAAACTTGACGTTTGCGACATCAATTCCATCTCGTTGCAACACTTCAATCATCGAAGTTGACGGCTCCTTTGACGACACCAGCACTTTGTCAACATTTTTCACTTTGACCAAAATTTCATTATCCATTACCGTTACTTCTTCCGCCTCCCCTTTCTTAATTGTTTCCACTACTTGTGATAGAGGTACTTTATCAACATTAGTTGGCAACAATTGCCCAATTATCGACAAAATCCAAAATATAATCACTATTGTCAACACTGCTCTTAAAATCTGTTTTGGCCCAATTTCAATTTTTTTGATTTTTACCCCCGGGGGCAAATTCTTCTGGATTTCTTTTAATTCCTTGTCCTCAACTTTTTTATTTTTTTTATTGTCAGCTTTTTTGGAAAATAATTTATCAAATATATTCATATCTTCCGATTATAACATTCGAAGCTGAATTGAAATTACCGCACAATTTCCTCTTTTATTCCGCAGACAGTTTAATTAGCAAATCTCTATTATCATTTTCTCCGGTTTTTACAACAAATTCATGCCTACATCCTTGACATCGATAAACAATCCGAAACACATCTTTTTGGTAGATTGTTTTTATTGGTTCCATAAGTTGTTTACATTCAGCCGCCCTATCTCCTGGAATCTCTTTATCAACGTGTTTTCCCCACAGACATTTCGGACAATGATCCGTATATCCATCTCCCGCCACCTTCTCTCCGCAATTTCCACATACAAAATCCTCCACTACTCTTTTGAAATTCTTCATTTCCCTATTTCCACTCCCATTTTAATATCTCTATCTAATTTTTGATTGAACAACAATTTACCATTGACCAAACTAGCCGTTGGTTCCACTTGATTTGGCTGCCACCCCTCCGGCAAAGTTACTAAATTTACCATCCCCGTATCTCCAAATCCGCTTTGTTTTTGAATGTAGTTCAAATATGAAAATTTATCCAATCCGTTTAAATCAATCTGATCAAGATAACGGATTTCTACCACTCGTTTTTTCGCCACCGGCACCACTACCAACAACCCCACTTCTTTTTTACCTTTGACTGTATTTATCGCCAGATTTTCCCCCGAATATATCGTTTTTAATCCATTTGTCGCTACATCGGTCACACTTACTTCTGCAATATTAGCGCTCTCCGGTATATACACCCTCAAATAATTTTTATAATCTCCTCCCGGCCACGAGACGCTTTTTGAAGTATTCTCGTAAGTAATCTTTAGCACTCTGTTTATCGCCTGGCTTCCAATTTCAACCGTTTGCTCTATGTTTCGATATAGAAAATAATTTGCCTTGTTTACTCCCAAATTAGCTTCAACTATATAAAGATAATCCGCAAAACAACTTTTTGACAAACATTTTCCCCCGTAGATACTTCCATCCCATCCCAAATCAGAAATCACTGTTGCCGCCTTCTTATTATTAAGCGCAATTTGCAGTTCATTTCTTTCTGCCAAGTCCATTATTATCTTTACCATTTCCATTCTTTTTTCTCCCTTCATGTTTTTAACTTCTTCAAACAACTGTTTCCCAAGGCCACCAAGAAAACTGGCTTTTTGGTTTGACCCCGGGAAAAATTTTGTTTCTGAATAAAACTCCGCCTGTTCATACAAATTGTCTTTATTAATTTTTTCCTTAAAATCAGGCACATACACTTCCCCAATTACTCCCAACATCCCCTTAGCCACTGCCAAATTCACCCCGATTACTCCATCTACCTTTCTTCCCGTCTCTTTTTCAAAAAACCATTGGATATCTTTACTGTTGGCTACAAAGTCTGCCTGCCAATTAGCATCTCTCATATACCACTTAGCTTCACCTAAATAATTTTTAATTTGAATTGGCGGTTCCACATGACCCTTCAATTGTCCATCAGCTTCATAAATATCCTTGATTTCAAAGTTTTTCAAAGCTCCTCCTTCAAAACTCAAAACTCCATACGATCCAATAAACCCCCCTCCCGGTCTTAGTTCGTTTTCATTTTGGAACAACATCAAATACTCCCTTCTTTTCCCATCTGTTCCCAGAATCTCTGGCAAAACCTCTACTGCTTTATTTCCTGCATAAATCATTCTCGAAGCTGCCGCCAGTTGTTTTCGGATATTTGTTAAACTGTTTTTCCATCTTCCCGGTACCCACCCCCAGTCACCATTCAACCTTCCCTCCAGCATTCCCATTCCTTCATTTAAGCTATCAAGGTCAGTTTTAAGACCCGTCAATTCCTTATCCCAATTAATATCCTTTTCTTTGAACAGTCCTTGAGTTATTTCTTCCGCTCTTCGGTTAATACTAATTACATTATTTCCCAACATTAAGGCCTGTTCAGTTACTTTTAGCACCCCCTGGTATCTCCTTCCCCATGTCCACTGATTCCAACCCCAGTCTTCCACCGCAGTTTCTTGACTTTTAACTTTATTCATAGTGTTAACAATTAGTTTTCCTGCTAGTTCATATTTACTTTCGGCCACCGCCTGTTTAATTGACAACACATTTTTATAAATTCCCCAGTTAGTCACCACCCACCACAACACCATTATCACTACCATTGCCCATCCTCCGCCCAATATTCCCCATCCCCACATCATCCACTTAACACCACCTGTTTTACTTTTAATTATCTCCTGTTTCATTTCTACCTGTTTCGGTTTTTCCTCACTAATCACTGTTAACTTTTCACTATTCACCAATCTGGCATTCGAATTTTTCACCAATATAGGCTTTATTTCATGTTCCACCTCCTCAATTTCCGGCTCACTCGACACATCTTTATACTCTTCCTCTATTAACTTTTCCAATTCTTTCTTTTCAACTTTTTTCTGCTGATCACTGTTCACTAATAACTGGTCACTATTTTCTTTCTCGATTTCCACCTCAAATCTCTTTTCCGGCTTAATTTTTGGTTTTATTTGTTCTTCACTGACAACTGTTAACTGATAATTTTTTACTGTTTTTGACTTCGGCTTTCTTCCTTCCTCGTCTGCTCTTGAAAAAGCATTTTGCAACGTCTCTTTCATTGCTTCGCCCAATTCAGTTTGTGGTACCCACCTCAGTTTTTTCCACACATTTTCCACTTCAGCCTCTTCTGGTACATTTTCCACCTTTCCTCCCTCAACTACTTTGTATCTGGTCATTTTGGCTTCATCAATCAACATTTTTGCCAAATCTTCACTATTAATTGATTTTCCCCATACATCATAAACTCCCCTCTCAGTTCCCGACAAAAAACTGGCTCTCAATATTGCTTCAGTCAGGTCAGTTTCTGTCATTAATCTTAATAATGCCCCTCTATTAGGCAATATTAAATTTTTGTTTCTTACCGCCAAGCCAATTGCCTCAATTAAATATCTAACTTCCACATTTGCTTCATTTTCATTATCCATTCCCGGGCCAAACACTCCATGGCCGTTTACAATCCTCCAATTAACCTCAAGATCCATAAGTTTCTGATTTATTTGCCATGTTTTATTTACTCCCACCAACGTCAACTTACTTTTATTTACCACCGCCAATTCCCACGCTTCTTCCTCATTACAAAAATCAAAAACGTAATCGATCTTTTCCTCGATCTCTTCAATTTGTCCAAGACCTTCTTCCACGCCAATTACTCGAATATCATTTTTAGTCAACAATTCTGCCAACTTCTTAGCACCAAATTTTCCAATTCCATTAACTACCGCTATTGGCATTCCGCTACTCATATCACCATTTTAAATTAATCCACTTTAGTACATCAAACCGTTGCGGTGAATTATCGGTTATTATGCGGTTATCGGCTTCAGATGTCTAAATTTTGTCATGATAATTTGTAATAACGTGAAAAATGCGTAATAACGCAATATTGTATTTGTAAGAGAAGCTCGATGTGTCCGACCTGCTTAAAATAATAAATTTATACCGCGAAATGCCTATCAAAAACGTTATTATTTATAATAATATTCGTCATAACCCAAGGCACATTACCACATCAAAAAAGAAAACTTTTCCGGAATTTCCCCCTTGTCAAAGGGGGTACCCGCTTTAGCGGGGGAGAGATTTAATCCTTGATTTTAAAAACCACACCATCAATCCACAATCAATTGCTTCAGTTAAGACAGTCACCCAAGCCGCCGCCAAATAACCATAGCGGGGGATTAGAATTACGTTCAAAATCAAGTTCGTTGTCAATGCCACCACTCCTAGTTTCAACATTTCTTTTTGACCACCCTCAGATATTAGGGTAAAGCCCACCAAATGTCCTAAATACGAAAATATGGCCGCAACAATCAATACTTTTAATATTACGATCGAAGGTTCAAACGCTACACCGCCCAAGATACTAATAATTGATGGAGCCATCAACCAAATTCCTAACACTACCATTATCGACGTCACTATCATAATCGCCAGCGATTCCCTAAACAGTTTTCTTTTATTAGTTTCTTTTTTACCCATCATTGGGAAAATACTGTTAACATAAAAATAAGCCGGCGCCAACATCGCCCCATATATTTTGTAAGCCAATCCATACCAAGCCACCGCTTTAGCCCCAAGAAAATTTTGAATTAATAACGAGTCTATCGCTCGATCATAAGTTGCAAACATTATTAAGAACACTCCCATTGGCCAAGTCATTTGCCACATTTTTTTTATTTCTCCAAAATCAAGTTTGTTAATTTTGATGTTCGACAAACTTGATACCAAAAAATATCCCACAGTTAAACTTACCAATCTGGCTACTAAATAAACTATCATCACTAGCATCAGACTTATTTCTCCCTTCCACCACCACAACCAAATCAAAAAACTGGCTGGAAACACCCAGTCCATAATCACTTTTAAATCCATTCTCAATTTTGACTGAAATATCATTTCCCAAAATCCCGCCATTGAAGTCAAAAAAATCATTAGCAATGCCACGGTTGCTTCCCCTCTAATGTTTTCCAATCCTTTCCATGTCCAAATCAATATCAATCCCACCCCAAAAGAGGCGAGTGTCATCAATATTCGTAAATTAAATACATGCTCTATCACTTTTTCGCCATTATCTTTACTGATTTCTCTTACTCCGATTGTCTTAGTTCCAAAATCAGAAAGCGAATCCAAAAATACAAATAATGAAGAAATCAATATAAAGTTGCCGTAATTTGTTAGCCCCAGCTTACGGGTCAAAATACCGGTCGTCAGCAAACTTATACCTACCAGTCCTAGCTTGCCCACGATTTGCACCAGAGTATTAATTATCGGTTTTTTCACACCCCTATTTTACCTCAAAGCAACGCCAACACTACTGCCAGCAACCAAGAGTTTTGAGGTAGGGTAATCCAATAATGATCTAACATTCCCGTCATCAAGATTACCCCCAAAATAAAATAGTTCTTTCTCTTAATTAAAAATTCTAAATTAAAAATTAAAAATTTAGTTATCAGTACAACTCCCAGCATTCCCATCTCCACTCCGGTTAACAAAAATATATTATGTATTGGTTGCCACCAATAAAATCCGCTTTGATTCTGATAATCGGGGAGTCTAACAATAAAGTTTCCCACTCCAACGCCCAAGAAAAAGTTCTCCTGCCACATTTTCATTCCCACCATGTTCAAATTTACTCTCTTTGCTAAACTGTCGCTATCCCATCCGCTTACAAATTCACTTATTCTATAATTTGCCCCAATTATTCCCAATACTATCATCGTAAATCCAGTAAATACCAAACAAAATCCAGTATATTTTTTCCAACTATTAACTATTAACTTATAACTATTAACTAATATTGCCGTTATTCCCAATACCCACACCGTTCTACTTCCAGTCACCAATATTCCTACTACCCCCAACCAAAACACCACCCACCACCATAAATTTTTTTTATATTTACTCCACCAAATCAAACAAACTAACAAAAACCCTGCCAAACTGTTTGGATGCGAAAATGTCCCATAAGCCCTAACTAGTCCATTACCTGCAACTGACAGTTGTGCCACCCCGATTCCACTAAAATCAAAGCTTCTTTCTCCGAGCCAATAAAATATCCCTTGTAAACTCCCTCCCTTCACCACCTGAGCCAATCCCAAAAGTGATTCCACCACTATCCAGACAGGAATTATCCCTTTTAATAAATTATTAATTTTTAATTTAGAATTTTTAATTATTTTAAATGTCACCACCCACTGTCCAATTCTCAACCATTTGTATATCGCCACCCATTTATTTTCCGCCACCAATACATTCATTACTACAAACAACATTACCAACATATTTTCGAATGTAAGTTTTGGTTTTTTTATCCGTAATTTTGTCATCATCCACAATCCCCACACCACATCAACCAAGTACAAAGTCGGCGACAGATAATCCACCCTCATTCCCATAATTAAGCTCCAGTCCGGCCAAAAATGCTTCCCCAACTGAGTCGGGATTAGTAGCAAAAACAAAAACAAGAATATGCGCTCCACTAAGCCAATCTTATCACGATGTGTCTTTCTTCACCTTCCCCCTCGGAATCTGAGGTTATACCTTCAATATCTACCAATGCCATATGACACAATCTTCTTTCATAAGAACTCATGTTTGCCATTACCACCGGTTGACCAGTTGCCAAAACTTTATTGGCCAAATTCGTTGCCATTTCTATCAGTCTTTCTTTCTGCTCCTGACGATAATTATTTACGTCCAGTAGTATTCTTATCCATTTTCCTAATTTGTTTTTAACGATTAAAGACAAAATCAATTGAATTGAAGCCAAATTTCGACCTCGAAAACCAATTAGTCCAGCCGGGTTAGCTACCGTTAATCCCACCAACACCTGTTCTTCCTCTCCATCGACATCTTCCACAAAAGCGTTGTCGACCTCGAAATTCATTTTTTCGAGCATCTCACAGGTAATTTTCAAAATTGTTTCGTTTCTTTCTTTATTTTCCATGTGCCTATTTTAACATTAAATTTATTAATTACAGAATTAAAAATTGTTTAAAAATTGAAAATTTAAAATTATAAATTATTTTTTATCCATTCTTCCCACCACCACCTGTTGCACCAACATTACCGCCGAGTTTACAAACCAATACAAAAGCATTCCGATAGAGAAATTCCAACCAATAAAAATAGTCATTAGTGGCATCATATAAGTCGACTGTGTTCTCATTGCCGACATCATATCATCCTCTTTATCTTCTGTTTTTTTTATTACCGTGTTGTCCACTTTTGGTGTGGGCATCATTAATTTTGAGCTAAAATATTGCAATACTCCTGAGCCAATCAACAAAACAATCGGCAACAACCAATTCAAACTTGCTCCGACTTTATAAAGTACAGCTGGAGTTTCCGACAACTTTCCCCCCAAAAATGTCTCATCAAATTTAAACTCTGAATTAATTTGAAAAGAGGGGATTAGTTCTCTATTCACTGCTTCCATCGAACTCTTACCAATCGAATAGTTCGTTACCAAATTAAAAGCTTGAAAAAATATAATCAGTACAGCAATTTGAGCAATTTGAGGTAAGCAGCCGGATAGTGGGTTTATTCCTTCTTGTTTATACAAGTCCATTTGTGCTTTCGCCAATTTCTCTTTTTCGCCTTTAAATTTTTCCTGCAATTTTTTCAACTTCGGTTGCAATTCACTCATCTTCTTCGCCGACTTCAATGAAGGCAATACCAATGGAATCAAGATTATTCTAATCAAAATTGTCACCACCACTACTGACCATCCCAAATTTCCAAGAACATAATAAAAACCAAACAAAGCGTTAACAAATGGTGCGATAAATATATTCATGATTTGCTATTGTAACAAATCTAATCCACCCTTACTCCCCGGATGACATCTAGTTATTCTTTTTAACCCCAAACACAGTCCTTTTGTTACTCCATATTTTTCCACTGCCTCATAAGTATATTCCGAACAAGTCGGCACAAACCGGCAATTATATCCAAAGGAAATATATTTTTTATAAATTATTAGTAGTTTTAACACCAATTTTTTCATAGATCATAGACCAACATTTTTCTAGTTCGTCAATTTTTGCTTCTATAATGTTTTTTTTGACCAAAACTACCAATTTTAAATTATTGGGTAGTTTGTTTTTTATAACCTGAGACAATATTCTTTTGATTTTATTTCTCTCTACTGCCTTTTTAGATATTTTTTTCGATATCACAAATCCAATCTGTACAGGTTCTACCTGCCCTGTCAAGGGAAGGTGCCCGGAGGGCGGAAGGGTTTTTATCACCGACACTCCAAACAGGGGCGTCTGCAACATCTTGCCATTTTTTTTTGACGCCTCAAAATCACTTCTTTTTAATCCTCGGTTTATTTTTTTCAACATATCCTATTATACGTTCTACCCTCCTTGTCAAGGGAGGGTGGTCCCGCAGCGGCGGGACCGGGCTGGGTTTATCTTCCCTCAGATACTGTCAAGCTTTTTCTGCCTTTATTTCGACGTCGTTTAATCACGTTTCGTCCATCTTGAGTCAACATTCTCTTCAGGAATCCATGAACTCTAACTCGTTTTTTTGTTTTTGGTTGGTATGTTCCCTTCTCTTTCATATCGAATATTCTATCACATAAATTTCCAAAAGAATCTCCCTTGTCAAAGGGAGAAACGTTCCACAGTAGTGGAGCGAGAGGGATTTTGTCTTTTTGACATCTTGTAAAATGTGGAAAACTCAATTATGATGATGTGGACAACTCGACAATGTACCTTGCCTGGTTAAGTTTTTTTTGCCTTATTTTCTTTGTTTTTTATACTTAATATTTTATACATAATACTTAATACTATCTATGGACCTCGATCAACTTTGGAAAAATACTCAGGAAGAATTAAAGGTGGTTGTTGCCCCTTCAATTTTTCAGATGTTTATTGCCAAATCCCAGCTCATTGCCCTTCAGGGAAATGTGGCCACTATTTCTTGTGCCAATGGTTATTTGTCCGACATGAATCAAAAACGCTATTATAGTTTTTTCAAAAGTGCCCTCGACAATCAGACCAAAAATAACAACTCTCTTACCTTTATTGTTCAACAACCCATCAAACTAGATTCTGATTCCATTCCCAACACTCCGCTTTTTTCCTATCAGCCCGCTACCCACCATCAAGTTTCAAATTCCAACCTTCATCCTCGCTACACTCTTGAAAATCTAATTGTCGGCAATAGCAATAATTTTGCTTTTGCTGCCGCTCAAGGTATTATCAAAAACCCCGGACTATCATACAATCCCTTCTTTATTTGGGGTGGAGTCGGCGTTGGCAAAACTCATTTGATGCAAGCAATTGGTCATGAATTATTAAAAAGCAATTCCACCTTAAAAATAAAGTATTTCCCAGCCGAAACATTCGGTAATGAATTAATTGGCTCTCTTAAGTCCAAAACCATAAATCAATTTAAAGAAAAATATCGTCAACTTGATTGTATTTTAGTCGACGATATTCAATTTATTGCCGGCAAAGAATACATTCAAGAAGAGTTTTTTCACACTTTCAACGCTTTACATATGGCCGGCAAACAGGTTATTTTAACTTCCGATCGCAAACCCAGTGATATAAAAGATCTTGAAGATCGACTAGTTTCCCGTTTTATGGGTGGTTTAACAGTTGATATTCAACCGCCCGATTTTGAAATGCGCTGTGCCATTATTTCCCAAAAAGCGCATGAAAAGGGGATTGAAATTACTTCTGATGCAGTTCAATACCTGGCCGACCATATCGAAAGCAATACTCGCGACATTGAAGGAAAAGTACAAGAAATCGCCATCAAATCTTTATCCCAAAACCTCAAGACCGTCACCCTTGAGTTTGTTGAAAATTATTTTCAACCCAACGGCTCATCATCTACTGTCTACGACCTACGATCAAACAATCCCTCTCTCACTCCTCGTCATATTATTTCCGTCTGTGCCAAACATTTTAATGTCAAAACAGGGGAGTTGTGTGGTGACAGTCGCAAAAAAGAACTTGTTATTGCTCGTCACATCACTGCTTATTTGTTATTAAACGAGATTAATTTACCACTCAAAGAAGTTGGTCATCTCCTTGGTGATCGAGACCATACTAGTATTATGCATGCTCGCGACAAAGTCACCACCGACTTGTCCACTAATCCACAATTACGCTCGTTTATCAACCAAATTAAAGCCTCTTTTTAAATACCTTCCAACTTATCCACTTTCTGTTAGTAATTATCCACCGACTTATCCACATTTGTTTTCCATCTTTTCCCCCGAACATTCCCCAAACTCACACTCAGTTTATAAGACAAATATATCAAAACTACAACTACCGTCCGTAAATATCTACTTCTTAACACCACCGATATTCATATTTTCGTAATTCCTAATTCGTAATTTTTAATTTTTAATTTTTATTCACTTCTTCACACACTCTACTAATACAACTACTGTTTTTGAAAGAACCAATTTACTTTAACCTTTCACACTTCATCTCATAATTATTTATATATTTATTTGATACACTTAGCTATGCAAGCCAGTCTCCTACAAGAAAACTTAAACATAGCTTTATCTGTCACTTCACGTTTTACGGCTCTAAAATCAAATCTACCTATTTTAAGTAATATTTTAATATCTTCAGATGCTGGCCGTCTCAAACTATCTGCTACCAATCTGGAAATGGGTATTAACTATTGGATTGGTGGCAAAATCGAAGCAGAAGGTTCTTTTGCCGTTCCCAGTAAAGAAGTTACTGAATTTATTTCTTATCTGCCTTCCGGAAAAATTGATATTTCTTTAAATTCCAAATCTTTGCTTGAAGTTATTTCTCCCAAAGCCCAGTCAACTTTCGCCACTTCGCCGATTGTTGATTTTCCTGTTCTTCCTCAAATCAATGACAAAACAGCTATTGAAATCGATCAAAAAATAATTTCCGATACTATTACTCAAGTTGCTTTTGCCGCCGCTACTGATGATTCTCGTCCGGTATTAACCGCAGTTCTTTGTCGTTTTACCAAAGATAGTTTTAGATTAGTGGCTACCGATGGATTCCGATTATCTCTCAAAGAAATCAAAATGGTCGACCCTCTCGAGCTGCCACAAGATCAGGACAATCTTACTTTTTTAATTCCTTCACGTAGTTTGCAGGAAGTAGCTAAATTAGCCAAATCCAGTAAGAAGTTAAAAATGGGTTTGAGTGTCGACTCTCATCAACTAATTTTTGTTTTGCCGGATATGGAGCTGGTCTCTCGGTTAATTGAAGGTGATTTTCCTGATTATCAGAGGATTATTCCTGAAGTCTTCACTACCAAGATTTACCTTGACAAAAATGAATTTTCACAGGCTATTAAGATTGCTTCAGTCTTTGCTCGCGAGTCAGCCAATGTTGTTAAATTAAGTGTCAAAGCATCCTCAATTGAAGTCTCTGCCAATGCCACTCAGGTTGGTCAAAATAAGGTTACTGTCGATGCTAAAGTCGAAGGTGATCCATTAGAAATTGCCTTCAATTATAAATTCATTTCCGATTATATTAGTATTTGTCAGGGAGACGAGCTAATTATTGAATTAAACGAACCTCTAACTCCAGCTTTGTTTCACGACAGTAAAGACCCTCATCTTACTCACATCATCATGCCAGTCCGTATTCAAGACTAATTGAAGTCCCTCTTGTCAAAGAGGGATTTAGGGAGATTGAATATTGTCTACATACAGCGTCGATCCCGAAAACTGGCCGGTTACTTTTATTTCTTTTTTTAAATATTTTTCAAAATCAATTTTCTTGCTGGTAATATTTACAATTCCGTCATTGGTTTTTAGCAAATACTCACTTCCCACTTTTTGCATTAGAATTCCTGTTTTAGTCACATTACTCTCGATCACTTTAGTTGTCCCACACGCACTTAGTATCATTCCCGACAACAACAGTCCCCAAAATATTTTTTTCATTAAAATAACTTTATCTTTTAAACCCTCCTTGTCAAGGGAGGGTGCCCGCAGGGCGGGTGGGTTTTAATTTCCCTGTTGGTGTTGCTTCTTCCAACTCCAATATGTGTCCACTTCCCGCTTCACCAAATGAGTCAAGCCAAACGCCAATGTCTTTTGCTGCTTGTTGTTGAGTTACCGTTGTTAACTTTAAATTGAGAGTCATTGGCGCGTTGTATTTATCAATTACAAAACCCTTTCCTTGGTAGGGGAGTTTGTCTCGTAGTGGATAGTCTTTATTAATTGTCGGGGTAGCTTTTAACTGATCACTATTCACTATTAACTGATCACTATTTCCATATTTGAACTTAGCTACCGTCAAAATCATTATTACTAATATTAGAAACACAAATACTTGATACTTTTCTAATGTTTTTTTCATTCTTCTTTTACTGCCGAGATAATTAACGTAACTTTTGCCACTCCGGTAGTCAGTTGGCTTTCACCTTTGATAAAATAATACGGCCACAAAATTCCAGTTTTTACATCGTAAATATATTCTAGTTCATATTCAGTTACTTTAACTTCGTCAATTGACGGTGTTTCCCCGCTCAATTCATATTCACTTCCTCCGTCGACTCTCCATATTTTGAATTTATCGCTACTTATTTTAATTAAGTCATTTATTGTCAAAAGCTTTTTATTTTCTGTTTTTATAATTTTTCCAAATGGCAATTGGTTTTCCATTTTTACCAATGTCCCGTCCGTAAAATAATCAGCTTTTATCATATAGCCGCTAAAGGTTTTTACGGCCAGATTTTTATAATAATAATTGGCTAACACCTCGATTGCATCAGCTTTTATTTCGTCGCTACTTACCCACCATGGATTTAAATATTGTTTAAATGACGTTTCCTCAATTTTTGTTTCATTCGTTTCGATTTTTACCATGGTTTCCAGAAATATTGCTTTGATATCGTTTACTTTTAATTTACCTTTTGTGATTTGGCTGGCATTAGTAATATTTTTACTGAATTCAAACAAGTTTCGGTTATCATCAAAATTAAATAAAGCCGGTGAAGATGCTTTTAAAATGTTTCTAATTTCAATTTTTTTATTTGTATCGGTAATATTTAATTCAACCAAAGCCACCTCTGTCGACGGATAGTCTTTAGCCACCAACCCATTCCAATTAATTTTATTTACCCCGTCCATCGAAAATTCAGCGTTTGGTTCAGTTATTTTTTTTACCACCGTCTTAACCCCATCATTTTTGTTATTTGGCCACAACAACAACCACAGCAATACAAAAAACAAAATCCCAATAATTATCCAAATTTTTTTGTTCTTCATTTTTATCTAGAGCAAAAGCCAGTTAAGTCAACCTTCGAGCCGACAGAAGCCGAAATATTTGGCATCGCTCCGCCACTAATGTTTCTAAAATCATAATGCAAATGTGATCCGGTCGAACTTCCTGTATTATCTACCACCCCAATCTGTTGACCGGCTTTTACCACCATATTACTACCGACTTTTGGTCCACCGTTTGGCATATGGGCATATCTGGTAGTAAAAGTAACCCCTCCACAGTTACCGGTAACATCCACAAAATTACCATAGACTGCATTTGATCCGACCCTGGCTATTCCATCATGGGTGGCAATTATTGGCGTCCCATCGCCAACGGCAAAATCGATGGCGTTTGGCATGTTGGCGTGTGAACAGCCTTTACCGTATGGTCCTTGAGTTATTGTTCCGCCACTTACCGGTCTTAAATTCGGACATCCAGCCGGAATTTGAATACTGGGGTCAAGCGTTGGTAGTGGCATGTCTGCCACCGACCCTCCGGCATTGTTAGCCGGCACCTCGCAAATTGTTTGTGATCCGTCTTCTTCTGTAATTGTGGTAAATTTTGAATTTGGAATTCCGCCGTTTCCGATTCCGCTTGATGTTCTTATTGATGATGGCATTGGTGCAGAGGTTATCCATTTCCAGGTGCTTTCCATTTCTCCTTTATACGAAATACCATTATAATTACCTACACTAACGTTAGGGTCACAGCCGCCGGTTAAATAGTTGGTTGCAAATCCCAGCCAATAATCATTTCCGATTCCCGGTTGCCCTAAACATTTAGAGCCGGGATCAAGCTTCAAAAAAGCTGTTATTTGGGCAGTAAAATTCATTGGTGGTGCCGCCGCTTGTCCATGAATTCCAAAATCCTTTACGTTGGCAAAGGAATAGTTGCTGGCTCCGGATTCATGTAGCCATGCCCACAAGGCAAAATCGGCGTTTACTCCTGCTCCGTTAGCTCTCGATACTACATCATTAAAACAGAGTCCTGCATTTTTTCCTCCACCGCTTCTCCACGCTTCTGCCACTCTAGTAAAATTAGCCTTGTTTACCGTAGTTCCAGATTGATCCGGTACAAAAGTATTACAATTCACATTTCCTCCTGTCTGGTTTGATGGCGGCCCGGTGTTGACACAGACTCCACCAGCTTCCGGAATTTGCGGTGCCACTCTTGAAGATATTTGGGTGCTGGCTGTTTGAAATAAGTTGTATCCAATTAACCCAGCGAATACCACAATCATCACTGGTGCCAGTGCTGACATTATTGGTACCGATGCCAGAGCTGATGGTAATGCTAATATTCCGGTTACCAAGCCACCCAGCGCCATCCCACCGTATTTAATCGCGTTACCAAAAAAATCTTTTATTCCATCAACGGTTTTGGCAGACCCAATTCCCAAAGTTTCCAAAATGCCTCCCAACACATCTTTGGCTTTGTTGTATACGCCACCCATTATATTTTTTGCCAGTTCCAGTGTCAACATTGCCGCCAACAATACCCAGCCGGGAGGTCCAGTTGATACACCTGCCGCTGTTCCCAATGCTCCCGTCGCCACAGCTTCCACTCCAGCAGTCGCTCCGGCTTTTACTGCGGTTACTGTTCCTGTTTGAAACAATTGCACCAATATGTTTTTCAATCCGCCTTCGAGTCCAAACTGAGCAATATGAGAGGCCATTGCCTCTAGTCCCATTTTATTTAATATAGATACTCCAAATTGTTCCAGTGCGGGAAACCCCATCATTTTTCCGGCCTGCGAAAAAGTTCCGCCGGTTAGTTTCGTAATAATTCCTCCGGTTAATTTGTCCAGGCTTTCCTGAAAATGAACCACTTTCTGAATCATTTCCATTGATTTAGTTAAGTTTTTATTTTTTGCCAAAGTTTCGGCCACATCTAAAAGCGGCTTCATCTCTTTATTGCCGGTCAATATTTCTCTTGATTTTTGAATAGCTCTAATTGAGTCACCAATTTTAATTGGGCTTTGCAACATTGACTTAACTACGCTGGCTTGTCCTGCCGCATCCTCAATTTTATTTTCTGCAAAACCCTGTTTACTTAGATTTATTTCAGCCGCATATTCGGCAATAACAGCTTCTTCCATGCCAACAATTCCCGGTTTTGTGGACGCAAATCTCATAGCCAACACCTCTTTTAGTTGGTTAGCATTAGCTCCTTTTTCGGTCAAGCTACCCATTACGTCTCCAATTTTCTTTCCAGCTGAATTATTATCTGCTTTCCACAATTCCGTTGCTTCGGTTGCTGCCTCTTTAATTGTTTTATCAATTTTGTCCAGCTCTGTTGTCGGCACCCCTTTTCCCACCACTTCTTTTATTGATGTAGACAGCGAGTGTTGTTCAATCACCGCCTCCAGTCCTCCGCCAGTTTTTTGGATTACTCCAATGGTGGGATTTTCTATGTCAGTTAGAGGGTTCGTTACCAACTTTTCCACCCTTTCTCTGACCATATCCAAAACCTTATCTTTATTATCTTTCAAAGGAATTCCTTTTTCTATTTCTGCCACCGTCTTTTCTACAATTTTTTCAATTTCAACATCAATCGCTTTTGTGGCTCTCTCTGTCTCTACCAACATTTGTAGAGCTTCGTTTGCAGTTATTTCTCGTGCATACGAGACCGCTTCTTCGGTGTTTTGTGCCTTATCTGCCGATCTTACTATCTCTTGAGCCAACTCAAAAGTATCGACCGTGTCATTCACAGCAGGTCTAATTGTTTGTTCAATTATTAGTATTCTGTCTGATATTCTGTCCGCAGTAATTTCGTCTATCCCTTGTTCAAGAAACTTAGTCTGAAGTTCAATTTTCTTGGATATTGTCTCCAAAATTTGTTCACGGTTAGTTTTATTTAGTAATTTATTTTTTGTGATTTCTTTTGCCAGTGATTGAGCATCTTTTATTTCTTTGTGTTTATCAAACTCATCCAACAGTACTTTTAAATCCTGTTTATTTAAAGCTTTTGATTCCAACCTTGACTCTTCACTTGCTGTTTCGACTGTTTCAACCATTACTTCCGACAAAAGTTTATCCGAAGGTATTATTTCAGACAAATCTTCAAGCAAAAACAAAGCCCTGTCAATATTTGTCGGATCAAATTCATTAGATATTCCCAATTTCTCAAAGATATCTCGACATAATTGCAAAAACTCACCATCATTTGACAATACTTCGTGATTGTCCTGAAATACACGCAAGGTCGCCATCACGTCCCCAATTGTTTTTATGTTCTCAATCCTAATTCTTTCTATCACACCAAATTATATCAGCCTAAATTATTCCGTTTCCAAACAGTTTATCGTAGTCCATCTTATCTATTGGTTTTACTTCGTCCTGTTTTAAGCCTCCCTTGTCAAGGGGAGGTGGACCAGCGATAGCTGGGCCGGAGGGGTTTTTATTTTCAAACACAGGCACTGGTTTTTTTGCCAGCTGAGGTGGTTGTGGTATTTTTACCTCTTCTTTGGGAATGTTTACAAATGTTGGTTTATTCTGAGTCTGTACCACCGCTTCTGCCTTTGGAGGTTCAAATTTTGGCAGTGGAGGTAAAGGAGGTAATGGCGGCAACTTACCTTTATTGACAAATAAGTCCTGATATTTTGGTAATCCTCCAAATCCTCCCAAACTGTTTTGTATTTTCTTTTTTTCTTCTTCCTCTTTTGCTTTGGCTTCAACTTCTATCTCCACTTGCTTTTTATGTTCTTCAATTTTTGTTTTTTCCACTTCTTCCATTTCCGCAATTCTTTTGCTCAGCACCTCTTCAGTTTTTGGAGTTTCGATTACCACTTCAGGTCTAGACGTCAAAATTACCGGTTTTTCCTCTATTTTCTTTTCTTCTTTCTTCTGTTCACTGATCACTGTTAACTGATCACTGTTTTTTACCTCTTCTTTCTTCTGTTCACTGATCACTGTTAACTGATCACTTTCTTTCTGCTTAAGTCCTAGTAGCTTAGCCTGGGCTTTCATTTTCATTATTTCTTCCGGATTTGAGGTGATTATTTTATGTTCATCTTCCGAAGCTACCACTCTGATAGCCACATGATTTTGTCCCGCAAAAAATATTCCCTCGCCCTTGTCCGCCGACAACAAAAGCTGTTTTTCTCCTTCGCTTAAGTAAAAAACCTCGCCCACCTGATCAATAGCGGCGCTGTGTTGTTTCAACAGTATTTGAATCGCGCTATTAGTGACAATCTCTTTGCCGTAAGGTGTTTCCAAAAAGTCATCCACGTCTTGGGTAATAGTGGTCACTCCGAGATAGTATTTTCTTCCTCGCTTAACAATTCCTCGAAGAAACGCCGCCGAATCGGCGTATTGCATTAGATACCATGCTTCGTCGACAACCAATATTCTCCGTCTCATTTCTCGTTTAACCACTGTCCAGATGTAGTCAAGAATTATGTGCATTGCCACCGGCCGAAGAGTTTCTTCCAGATTTCTTATTCCAAATACTACAAACTCATTTTTCAAATTTACTGTGGTTTTCTGATTAAATATGCCAGCAAACGATCCTTTAATATATTTTTCCAAACGTGCCGCAATTCCTTGTGCTTTTTGGTCTTCCATCCCAATCAACGATTTGTACAAATCTTCAATTAGTGGTGCCTCTTTTGTTTGCGATTCGGGATCGGGTGTAATTCCTTTCATCTTATAAGCATCAACCACCGCTCGATCCAATATTGACTCTTCAATCGGGTCCATTTCTCCCAACATTATTTTTAGCAATTTGTGTAGCGTCAATATTTTAGAGTTCAGAGCATTATCTCCCTCATCTACCACCAAAGACAAATCGAATGGATTGATTTTAGACTCCTCTCCATAACCAAAAGCAATATATTGTCCTCCTACCGCTTCGCATAAATCTTTATATTCATTTTCCGGATCAATCACAATTATTTCAGTTCCCATTATTAAAGATCGCAACGCTTCTAGTTTGATCATATATGACTTTCCTGCGCCTGCCGTTGCGAACACTACCGAGTTGTAGTTTTGCATCGAAAACCTATCAAAAATAACCAGCGATCCGTTATGTTCATTGATTCCATACATTATTCCCTTATCATCAGACAAGTCAGACGATACAAATGGAAAAGTGGTCGCAAGAGATGTCGTGTCCATGTTTCTGGTCAGGTTAAGTCTGTCAGAGGCTAGCGGTAAGGTAGTAATAAAGGCGTTTTCTGAATCATAGCTAGTTTTTTTTGTCAACACCATCAGTGCTCCCATTGCCGCTTCCAAATTTTTTGTTACTCTGTCGAGATCTTCTTTGGTATCGGCGTTTATGGTTACATACAATCCCATTTGAAAAAATCTTTCCTCACCTTTGACCAAGTCCGCTTGTAAATTCAATGCATCCTCAAGTTTTGCCTGTGTTGCCGGATTTACAATTCTTCCTCTTTGGATATCAGTCGTCAGCTCTGCCTCCATTTCTGTAATTTTTCGTCGCAAATCATCCAATATTTCTTTACCGTCAGACGGGTAAATGTATATCGACACCGCCAGTGATGCATCAAAGTTAATTAAAGACGACAACCAGTTGATTTCCACAAATCGTCGGTTTATCACTGTAAACACTGTTCGATAAAATTTACTGCCAATTTTAATAAAATCCGT
>Ga0172375_10001277_pt1 | contig 40603 bp, 25 predicted proteins | sample LakKiv1m_FD_114537 | JGI IMG/M metagenome (GOLD analysis project Ga0172375, IMG submission 114537) | Freshwater microbial communities from Kabuno Bay, South-Kivu, Congo - kab_092012_11.1m | ecosystem: Environmental > Aquatic > Freshwater > Lake | place: Democratic Republic of the Congo... | reverse complement strand
TTGTAGAAATTATAAATCTTGCACTAAAAGTGCATAGTTTTAACTAACGAAATTGATAATAAACTATCACTTCTTTATCGCAATTAAAATAATTTTTATTTGCTGACATGTTGTTCGCTTTTTAATCTCGTTTTTGCTATTCACTACTATATACGGAACAGATTTAAAGCATATACTTACTACATTGCGAAGGTAAAGTAATTTACTAATTTACAGTCGGAAACAGCCATGAAACCAAAATTTGGGGTGTATTATTCTTTTGCTTTCATATAAAAAAAGTCTTCCAATCTATTTTTCCCGTATTTGGGTGCAATCATGTCCATGACGATGGTAGTGAGAAAGAATTCAACAGGCCCAAAGACTTTCGATGAAGTAAATTTCCGCAAAGACCAAAGTGTGAATTTCCTGATCCAATCGGGCAAATGCACAATTTTAATTTGTTTCGAATATGCTTTTAATGCCAGTTCTCCGATCTGGTTTTGGGTTAAAATATCCGGCCCGCCAACATTAATTTCTTTCTGGTTGGTTTCGATGGCATTCACGCAAACCTGAGCAAGGTCTTCGCCATGAATCGGATTTAATTTCAGATTTCCGTCTCCAAACAGATAAACCTTACCGCCTTTCGCCATTTTAAGGAAATCCCCCATATCCGAAAAAAAACCATTCGGCCGTATGATACAATAGTCTAACCCGCTTGCAATCAAATAATCAACCAACTTTTCCTTGGCTTCACATATCTTTAGTTTTCTGAGTTTCTCACCATTTAACACCGAGACATAAATAAACTTTTTCACCCCACTCTTCCTCGCCTCATTAATCAGGTTTACATTTCCCTGATAATCTACATCCATGTATGTGAGTCCGTCTTTTTGCCTCGTTATTCCTATGGTACTTATTACAACCTCAATATCATTAAAAAACCCGCTTAATGATTCCGGTTTTGTAACTTCGGCTTCAATGATGCTAAAATGCTGACTGTCGAAATTTGCTTTTTGCTTATCCCTGGCAATGAGACTTGTTGTGTATCCCGATTCCAATAATTGGCTTGCAATAAAACCACCCAGATAACCTGTTGCTCCAGCCAGTAATACCTTCTTTTTATTCATTTCGATCCGTTTGAATTAATGGGCAAAAATACTTGTATTTATCACCAAAATGCTTCACAAAAGTTAAGAAATTATTAGATTTTGAAATGCGAAATTAACTTGGCTCCTGTTTAAAATTTTCATTCAAATGATGCATCCTTTGCTCATATTTGTGGGTGAATGACTTCAACCCTGCATAACTTAGTTCGATGGTTCTCTATGACAATAACAATTGATACCGCCTCAGGAAGTTTGTATCTGCCAAAAGCGGACAAATAAAGCTTTGTTTATTAGTATTTCAAAAAATGGAATGCTGGCTGTAGCGGCTTCGAACAACTTTCCTTATCTTTGAACCTGTGTTTATGTAGGTCGTTGGATTAAACAGGATTCAATCACCTGCTTGTTTTGTAAACGGTTTGAAATTCATTTCTCCTTATTTATTTATAAATTGATGAGCTATGATACCAACAAAGTCCGAAACACCGGTTTACCGCACCGAACTTTCACCTTTAAGCTTTTTAAGACGAAGTGCATCTGTTTTCCCTGATAAAACGGCTGTAGTCCATGGTTCACGCAGATATTCTTACAAAATTTTTGAGAATAGAATCATCCGTCTGGCGTCTCAATTAAGAAGGTACGGACTATTAAAACACGACCGGGTGGCTTTTCTCTGCCCTAACATTCCGGCACTGCTTGAAGCGCATTTCGCCGTTCCGATGGCTGGAGGAATACTTGTGGCCATCAATACCAGGCTCAACACCGACGAGATTGCTTATATCCTTGAGCATTCCGGATCCCGTTTTCTGTTTGTTGACAAAGAACACTTCCCGCTGATTAAAGCCATCGAAAAACAAGATTTATATACGGTAATTGTTGATGATACGGGAGTACCCGGTGATCCTTATGAAGACTTTCTTTCCGAAGGTTCTGATAAACCGGTCGAAACATGGCTTAAAGACGAAGAAGAGCCTATTGCACTCAACTATACCTCCGGAACAACCGGCCGGCCAAAAGGAGTGATATATACACACCGGGGTGCATATTTGAATGCGCTTGGGGAAATCATCGAAACAGGATTGACCAGCAGCATTAAATATCTTTGGACACTTCCAATGTTTCACTGCAATGGCTGGTGCTTTACCTGGGCTGTGACAGCAATAGCCGGTACGCACATTTGCCTGCGAAAAACAGATCCGGCCCTTATCTGGGAACTGATCCGGAAAGAAGGTGTCACACATTTTAACGGTGCACCCACGCTACAGGTAATGCTGGTCAACGATCCTGCTGCTTCAACCGTTGAACATCCGGTTACCGTTACAATAGCCGGAGCCCCACCCTCACCCACATTACTCGAAAAGATCAAATCGCTTAATTTCAAACCTGTTCATGTGTATGGACTGACTGAAACTTATGGGCCTACGACGATTTGCGCATGGCATGAAGAATGGGAAAACCTGTCTGCCGAGGAACAATCGAAACTGAGGGCAAAGCAGAGACAGGCGTACATAATTTCTGACCTTGTCAGAGTAGTAGACGGAAACATGAAGGACGTTACACAAAATGGAGAGACTATTGGAGAAGTAGTCATCCGTGGGAACAATGTAATGAAGGAGTATTTCAAATTACCTGATGCCACCAACAACGCATTTAAACGTGGCTGGTTCCATTCCGGTGATCTTGCTGTCTGGCATCCTGATGGTTATATTGAGTTGCGCGACAGGTTAAAGGATATTATTATCTCCGGGGGTGAGAATATTTCGACCATTGAGGTTGAACAGGCTATTGTAAAACACCCGGCAATCCTGGAATGTGCAGTAATAGCAATCCCTGGCGAAAAATGGGGCGAGCGCCCCAAAGCTTTCGTTACCCTGAAAAGAGGTGCTTATGCTACGGAAGAGGAAATCATCGAATTCTGCAGAACCAAAATCGCACACTTTAAATGCCCTGCTGAAGTTGAGTTTTCGGAATTGCCTAAAACATCCACCGGGAAAATCCAGAAATATGTATTGCGGGCCAGGGAATGGACAGGTAAGGAGAAAAAAATAAATTAACATCATATTCACTACAATCGATCATGAATATATCCTAATCTCTAGTTAAATACACTAATGAGGATTCCTGTACAGCTACCGGTACTATTCGGGCTTTTTATTTACTAGGTTTGAGACTGGGAGCCTCATGCATTAAAATTGTGCCATAATCGCTGCACTCAATATGCCCATATTCACAATCGCCAATTACTTCACAGCTGCAGGGTAGTAATATCTGCCCTGCACCAGCAATCCTTATTTCTTCTTTACATAAAAAGGAATGTTGGCTGTAGCGGCTTTGTTCTTTCCATCATAAGCATAAACAAAAATGCGGTACTCACCTTCGGCAGATGGCGCCTCAAACCCGATGGATTCGTTTTTTTCGCCAGATGGGAAACTTAAAACCGTCACAGGCTTTTGCTCAAAATCGCCGCCTTCACTCTGTTGGTTTTCGGGGACTTCGGCTATAATTTCCCATTTATATTTTAAAGGATCTCCCTCAGGGTCGGTTACCTGTGCAAAAGCCGTGTACGGGTGGCCAGGTTCGAGATACACATTTTCGTAGGCTGTTTTACCATCCAAAAAGAATTGATCAAGCCGCGGAGCTCTGTTTTCGGGCCATTTTCCATTCCACAGGAAATACATCACATCCACCGTTTCGGTTTCACTTCCATCTTCGAGGAACATTCCGTACCAGGTGGATGTGCGTTCCTGCTTCTGACCCCATAAAAACACAAATGAACCGATGCATTGCCTGGGATCGTCGGCAATTACCTTCTCATATCTTTCCTTGTAAGCCATCGCCTTAATGTGACTGTTTTGCTCGATTGGACGTCCCCAGGCCGTCTGCTGAACTTCCCAATGACCGGTTGCACCCCATTCCGAAACAACATAAGCACCCTTCCATCCGCTCCGGGCTATGTAAGTGGGCAGATTTAAAATATCGCCGTAAAGCTGGAAACTCAGAAAATCAATCTCCGGGCAGTGTTGCTGAATATATCCGATCTCGCTTTTACCGGCTCCTGCAAACATAGTGGTTGTGGGATGGTTGGGATCAATACGGTGAATCATACCGGCAATATCATTCACAGCATCCCAGACTTTTGGATTTGTATAACTGAGGTTTAACTCGTTGCCTATACCCCAGGCTAACAAAGCCGGATGATCCTTGTACTTCAGAACATCCTGTTTCACACGCTCAAACTGCGCTTTTACTGCCACGGTATCATCATAATTGAAACCATGGCGTTCGCGGGCAATTTCGAGACCCATGCAAACCATCAGTCCATTTTGATATGCTGCATCCAATGTTTCCTTACCTGTCCTTAAACGATTATCCGGACTCCAGGTACGAAATGCATTGCCTCCATTCCTGGCGAGTGCCTCAATATTGCCCTCATTTATCCCGGCACCTTTAATGTAAAATGGTTGTCCATCGCAATACAAGCTGAAAGAACCATTTTCATCCTTTAGTTCAACCTTTACAGGCCCGTTACTTTTCTTCTTTTGATTAGTGCTGATGCAGCCTGTAAACAAAACAACAAAAATTGTCAGGATTATTGCTATTATGTGAATTTGCTTCATTTTAATTATCAAGGGAGTTAATGATTAATACAGGTTTATATTTAAGTCGGCGCATTAAAAAAGGCTGATAAATTATTTAAATGATACAGCCATTTCGTCACCGGTAAATCAGAGGTATTATTTGCCAGTCCACTGGAAAATTTACCAGCAACTTACGGCTGAGATACTTTATGATTAAACTGTTGCACCGGGAATTAAAAACCAATCTTTACTAAATCCATCTTAATTATCAAAACCAAAACAAAAGAAGCTACCCGGTACAACAATTTATATTTTAAGCTGATTAGTCTTTCTGAAAGACCCTTACAAAACCGACTTCCATGCTTTGCGGGAAAATATTTGCGTCAACGGCACCACCAAAGTTGCCACCTACAGCAACATTGAGGATGATAAACAGCTTCTTGTTAAAAGGCCAGGTATCATCATTATAAACATCAGGATGATAGCTGTAATAAAAAGAGTTATCAATATAATATCTGATTTCCTGTTTATCCCATTCAACACTGTAAACATGAAATGCGGCTTCACAGTCGGGAACGTTTATAATGGCAGTGTTCAGTGTATTCCCAAAACTCGAAGGCGTATGAATTGAACCATGAATCCTATCAGGTTCTTTGCCGATGTGTTCCATAATATCCACTTCGCCACAAGCTGGCCAGCCTACAGTTTCAATATCGTCACCAAGCATCCAGATTGCCGGCCATATCCCTTTTCCACCGGGCAATTTTGCAGATACGTCTATCCTGCCATAGGTAAAAGCAAATTTATGTTGGGTTATCAGCCTTGCCGACGTATAATTAAATCCGTCTATCTGTTCTTTCCTTGCCGTGATGACGAGTTTTCCCTCCTTTACATTGGCGTTGGAAAGATGGTTTGTATAATATTCCAATTCATTATTTCCCCAACCTTTTTTTCCATTGCCAATCTCGAAACTCCATTTTGATGAATCCGGTTGACCCGTATAATCGAACTCATCATTCCAGACAAGTTTAAAATTACCGTTATCTCTTTCCTGCATTTTACCGGATGGACTACCAGTACTTGCCGAATGACATGCAGAAAAAAAGATGAAAATACCCAGAAGGCAGAATATTTTGTTCATGATCAAATTCCTTATGGTTTATCAGTTTTACAAATCAAAATACCAGGATTTATCTTGCTGTTTCCTGGTAAACACGGACATAATCAATTTCAAGGTTTTGAGGAAAAATGGAGTTATCAACACCCTGAGCACCTCCCCAGGTACCCCCCACAGCCAGGTTAAGAACAAAAAAGCCTGGCTGGTCAAAAGGCCAGTTTTCGGCAGTCTTCACGGCCGGGGAGTAAACGTGAATGACGTTGTCGGTGGAATCAACGTAAAAAATCAGCTTATTTTCTGTCCAGATGACGCCATAATTGTGAAACTCTTCCTCACAGGTCGTCACCGTCATGCTGTTACCACTTGCACTACCACCCGATCCGGCAGTGGTGTGTACGGTGGCATAAACGATATTGGGTTGGTATCCCACATATTCCATGATGTCCATTTCACCACAGGCAGGCCATCCGGCAGTGCTGAAATTGGTTCCCAGCATCCATATTGCCGGCCATACTCCAGTTCCGGAAGGTAATTTTGCCCGTATCTCCATTCGGCCGTATTTAAACTCCTTTTTCCCTTTCGTAACAATTCGTGTAGAAGTATATGAACCAGGTTCTGTATTGTCGTTGACTTTACGGGCAGTAATGATCAGTTTCCCATCAACCACTTCGGCGTTGTCGCCATTGGTATAGTTCTGAAGTTCGGCATTTCCCCATCCTGTAGCACCTGTCTCAAATGTCCAGAAATTCGCATTTATTGCTGTCCCGTCGAATTCATCCGACCATGCAAGTGTAAGGTTAGGAACATAATCAGGATCATCCTGGGCAATGGTTACCGAATGTTTCACAGAATAGCTGTCAGCATACTTGAAAACCTTCAATTCGATTTCATATGTTCCGGCAAAAGGAAAATAAGCAGCAAATTCCATCTGGTTATCGACAACTTCAGTGCGGTAAAGCCATTTAAAGGAGTCGAATTCCCCGGTGGTTGTATTCTTAAGATTAACCAAATTCGGGTTGGCCGGATCGATTCCGGCTGTGAATGAAACCTGCAGGTCGGTGCTGGCAACATTAATGGTTTTTATCACGGTAAGATTTTTGCCAGTGAAATTCATCAACCGAAGCGATACATCGTAATTACCGGCCTGAGGATAATAGATCTGATAGCTTTTTTTCTTGTCGGTAGTTGTGTCAGACAACCCATTACCAAAATCCCAGATCAATGAATAATACTCGCCTTCTGATTTATTAAGAAACTGAACATGGTTATTATCCGTGAATTCATAACTAAAATCTGCCTTAAACGACGGGTCTGAATTATTTTTTTTACAGCTTGCAAAAGCAATTAAGATCAGGATGATCGTTAATGGCATCATCGGTCCGATCCTTTTTTTGATTTTAGTGAATTTGTTTTGAGTCATGAAAAGTCCTTATGTTTAAAGTTGTTTACCTAAAATGTGCTGATCATTTTCACCAATATGGGTTTAAACAGACGCTGCAAAGTGGATTTATGAAATCCATTCGTGCAACGTCTGCTTTAATATGCCATCAATCCAAACATTTATCTGTTTAAATTATTTTACGCAATTATTACTGTTGCGGTTTCACATTGGTAAAAATGTGATACCAGGCAAACAGCGGGTTGTTGGTTTGTACCATTCTTACCTTCAGAATGTTGTCGGTAACCTCGATGATTTCATACTCACTCGAACCTGCATAAAAGCCCATAAACCCTCCGTTGGAGAAAGTCATGCTTGTTCCGCGGTATCCGCCGTCGATGGTTGCTAATGATGCTGCAGGGCTAAAAGAAACATTTTTCACTCCGGCAATATCGAACGGATAGCTTCCTTCAGCGCCCAGTCCCAATTCGGCAGCATAAAGTCCCTGGATAAATGCTTCGCCGGTAGGATTGAGTTGTTCGAAAGTTAATTTTCCACTTTCGATCGAAAAGACAAATTCACAATCGTAAAGTGAGGTTGCTGACTTTTCCCACGGAGCAGCCATATACCATGCCGGGTAGGTATGATCACCATTTTCATACTTTTTATCGTTGGGACCCAGGCCCAAATGGCCAGGTTGGTCGGCTGCCCAATACCACGATTTGGTTGATCCACCGGTTAAAAACTGAACTGCTTCAGGATCGGAGAAACTGCTGTAAACCTGTACCTGGATGGTTTTGCTGGAAGCAATCCCACCGGTGCCGATTGCATATACGGTTACGTTGTATGAATTTATTCCGTTTACCGAAAACTGATGCGAAGTTTTGCCATCCGGAGCTATCTGGTTATCCTTTCCGTCGCCAAATTCATAATTAAAGGTGATCTGATGGTTTGCCGTTGCAGTAAAGTTAACTACTCCACTCCCATCGCCATCCGGGTTTTCAGCATCAGCACCAACAATTTCATACGTTAAACTTACATCAGTCGGGGCAATAAGCTCACCGAGCTTATAATCATCTTTCTGGCAAGCATTCATTGTAAAAAGCAGGCCAACAAGTACCCCCAAAATATAAATACTATTTTTCATTGTTTATCCTTTATTTAATTTTTTACCAATATAAATCTCCACCAGCCGCTTCCGATATTTATATCCACCGTCAATCGGGTGTTGTCTTCAGAAAATGTTAAGTCGTAGGTGATAGATTCAGGTGCATCTGCCGGATTTGTAAGTTCACCACCATTAAATGCTTTGGGAATACCTAAATAAGCTCCTGTCCCGTTAAGGGTAACTTTACTGGCACCTGCGTCATAGGAATAGGTTGCTCCAACAGATCCGTCGTGTGGAGCAACAGGTGTCCCGCATGCATCACTACCTCCTTGCCATCCTTCGATCCATGTTTCGTCGCCCAGAACATTATTAAACGAACCGTCGGCACCAAAAACATAGGTATCATCATAAAAACAGGCCCGTTGTGTAACACCGGCAGCATCAATTGCCCACCAGGAAATATCTCCGAGTGATGGTCCTACACCAAGTGATCCTGCTTCAGGCGCAACCTGCCATGTTCCTTCCAGTGGAGTAGGAATCACAGATTCATCTTTTACAAGAATAAATCTCCACCACCCGCTTCCAATATTTATATCCACCGTCATTCTTGTATTGTCTTCGGAAAATGTTAAATCGTAGGTGATCGATTCGGGTGCATCTGCCGGATTTGTAAGTTCACCACCATTATAAGCTTTGGGAATGCCTAAATATGCTCCTGTCCCGTTAAGTGTCACTTTACCGGCACCTGCGTCATAGGAATAGGTTGCTGCAACAGATCCGTCGTGAGGCGCAACAGGTGTCCCGCATGCATCACTACCTCCTTGCCATCCTTCGATCCATGTTTCGCCTCCCAGAACATTTTTAAACGATCCGTCGGCACCAAAAACATAAGTATCATCATAAAAACAGGCCCGTTGTATTACACCGGTAGCATCAATTGCCCACCAGGAAATATCTCCGAGGTTGGGACCAACTCCAAGAGATCCTGCTTCGGGAGCTACTTTCCATACCCCTACAACTCCGACACCGCCTGATGCAGTGGCTTGTTTGATGTCGTCGAAATAATAAATCGCATCGTCGCCGGCGTTTCCAAAATCAAAAAAGATCACCACTTTTTGATATTCATTACTCATCTCAATATCAGAAAAGTCATAGGTCAATTCTTCCCATTGATTTGAAACCGTAGTTGTGGCATCAACTTCATAACTAATGTCACCATTGGTAAGGTTTTCGACTTTAAGCTTTACCACAGCTCCGGTTTTTGGTGACCATACCTTTACTTTAAATAACTTTTTGGTCGAAAAATCGATGGGATATTCCAATGTCAAAAAAGTACCTGCCCAGGTTTCGGCTCCGGCTGATTTTATCGATTTTGCAACCCTTGCACTTGTATTGGCTCCTGTTGGATCCGGGTTATCAACTACGGATGTAATGGCGTTTCCGAAATCCACAAAAGCATAATTAACTGTAAAAGATTCAAAATTGATAGGTAGGTTAACCGGATCAGAAGCTGCAGTAATATTTACGGTTTGACTGAAAGAAGTAGTTTCAACCCCGGCACTCTTTGCAATCACTGTGATGAGATAGTCGCCAGCCTCGGCATAGGTGTGTGAAACAGATTCTCCGGGTAAAGCATGAACAGGTTCTTCGTTGGCCATATCGCCAAAGGTGATATCCATAATTGTAGCAAAATCTGCAGTTGCAGAAACCGAAACGAGCTTAGGATTTGTAGTACTCTGTTCAATTTTTACAACAAGGTTTTCAGGAGCTTTAAAGGTTACATTAAGTTCCATTTCCTTTTTGGCAGTAAGGCCGGTGATTCCTGTGGCAGTGATGCCAACGGTATAAACACCTTCCTTATAAATGTGGCTGATTTTCTCGTTAAGTGCATATTTAGTTGGCACTTCGGCTGTTGTATCGCCAAAAGTGATCAGGAATCCAGTAGCGCCATCGGCATTTGGAATAATGGTAACCAACCCGCTGTTGTCCTGTTTGATATCGAAGATCGCGCTAACATTGGAGGGAGCACTAACGTTATTCAAAACCCCAAGATTATCGGTTTCCTTATCGCAGGAAGCTGCAAACATAAGGAGGATAATCAGTGCTGATATATTTTTAATGAATTTCATCTTTCTATATTTTGGATTAATTATAATTTGGGTTTTGCTTCCAGTTTCCGGCTGAAAAATCGATTTCTTCTTTTGGAATTGGGAACAATTCATTTTTCCCTGCGGTAAATCCGGGGATGACATTTGCAGCTTGTCCGGTTCTTACGAGGTCGAAGAAATGTATTCCTTCACCCATCAGTTCAACACGGCGCTCGTGATAAATCGCATCGGTAAGTGCGTCACCCGTCAAAGTTACGTCATGGTTGAGGTCTCCAAAGGCTCTGCGACGAACCAGGTTAAGGTATTCCTGAGCTTTTGCATCAGAAATATTCCCACGATTGTTGGCCTCAGCAGCCATAAGCAACACATCCGAGTAACGGATTGCCCTGTAATTATTCGGATTTGTCAGGTTTAAATCGTTCTGTGCATTTTCACTTCGTTTACGCGGAAGGTACTTACGGTTAAAATAACCTGTATGTTCATTGCCTGTAGTGTAAGTAGCACCGGTAGAATCGGCCCATGAAACAATATCCAAAATCGTTACGGCTTTCCTGTGATCACCAGGCTCGAACTGATCAATGGCATCCTGAACCGGTACATCAAAACTAAATCCTGGCGAAAAAAGCGGACCGGTATAACCTCTGACACCACTAAATCCAACGGCTACGTTTCCTTCGCTGCATTGCAGACATCCAAAGCCGGCTCCTTCAGCATCGGTGTATTGTATTTCAAAGACTGATTCGGGTCCGTTTTCTCCTTCGTTTTCAAATATCGAATTGTAATCGCTGACAAGTGTGTAATTCCCGTCCATAATCAGTTGTTCGAGCACATTTGCCGATTCAGCAAATTTTTCCTGATACAAATACACCTTACCAAGTAATGCCTGCGCTGCACCTTTGGTTGCCCTTCCTGTTTCGGCCTGGGTAACAGGCAAAACACCGGCGGCATAAATCAAATCCTTTTCAATCTCCGCATACACATCCGCAACGGGAGAGCGGGGAATGCTGGTCTCATCACCAAGATTAAACCTTTTATCCATTTTCAATGGAATGGGGCCAAACCACTTTACCAGTTCAAAATTGTAATAGGCTCTGAGGAAGCGAACTTCACCAATCATCTGTTCTTTACCATCAAATTCCAGTTTATCCTTGAATTCCATGAAATAATTTGTACGCTGCACACCGGCAAACATCCAATTCCAGATGTCTTTAAGGTTGCTGTTTGTTGAGGTGTGAATCATCTGATCCACCTGCTGCCAGCCAATCACATCGGTAGGGCTTTCTCCTCCGCAAAGCGTATTTTCTGAAGCGATTTCACCGAGTATTACATTGGCGTAGGTTGCCTGTAACATGTCGTAAGATGCAACCAGAGCCATATAATAATCGTCGGGTGAATTGAAATAATTCTCTGAGTCGATAGAATACTCCGGCGAAATCTTCACGAAGTTATCATTACAGGAAAATATGAATAGTAAAACTGTAAACAGGCCTGCAACTATCGTTTTATTCAATATATTTTTCTTCATTGTTCAATTATTAAAGGTTAATGGAAAATCCTAACGTATAAGTTCTTGCAGCAGGATAGAACCCGGAATCGAAACCTGAGCCGATTGGTTCTCCGCTAGATGCTGCCGGATCGAATCCCGTATATTTTGTCAGTGTAAAAAGATTGCTTATGGCAACATATAATCTGACTTCTTCGATTCCGATTCTGCGGAGTGTAGTCTCAGGAAGGCGGTATCCCAACTGGACTCTCTGAAGTCTCAAGTAGGAACCGTCTTCGACGTAATAATCAGAAAAAATATTATTTGTTGTAGCCGCAGTAGTCAATCTCGGCACCTTGTTGCTGGTACCCGGACCTGTCCATCTGTCGAGTGATGTACTTAACCGGTTTACATTTGGCTGTGCACGCTCGTAATTTCTAACAATTTCATTTCCAAGACTAACAAAAGTGTAAGCAAGAAAATCGAAATTTTTGTATTGCAGCGAAAAATTTAACCCCATGGTAAAATCAGGGATGGGGTTTCCGATATTAGTCCTGTCGTCAGAATTTATCACACCGTCCTTGTTCACATCCTTAAACCGGATATCTCCGGGTTGAGCTTCAGCGCCCAGAGCTGCCTGCGAGGGATGTGCATCCACTTCGGCCTGGGTCTGGAAAATACCGTCGGTTTGATATCCATAAAAATACCCGATTGGGAATCCAACCTGCATCCGGGCCGGTAATGGCTGACCAACGCCAAAACTCCCACCTTCCACGAAGCCTGTTCTATTATTTACCTTGAGAACCTCATTTTTTAAAGCGGTAAGGTTGTAGTTTACATTATAGCTAAAATCTTTATTAATCATACCCTTGTATCCAACGGCAAATTCAAAACCACTGTTACATACTGTACCTGCATTTACTGTCGGGCCACTGGCTCCTGGTGCTGCTATACCAAAAATTCCTGATACAGGAATTCCACCGATCAAAAGGTCGTTTGTTTTTTTATTAAAATAATCGGCCGTAAAATTTAATCTCCCATCCAGGAATTCCATATCAAAGCCTGCATCAAACTGCTCCGACTGCTCCCATTTAATAAAAGGATTGGGCAAAGCACCAACAGCCCGCCCATTGATAAGCTGATTATTAAAAACATAAGTTGCCTCACCGGAAAGTTGAGAAATATACTGGTAATCTCCAATTTTATCCGACCCCAGGATACCATAACTCAATCTGAATTTCAAAAGATCAATCTTTTTAATATCCTTCATGAATTTCTCATTAGAAATGACCCATCCCAGGGTGGCTGACGGAAACCAGGCAACACTGTTGTCGGGACCAAATTTTGTAGAAGCATCCCGTCTTAACATTACCGAAGCCAGGTATTTTCCATTATAATCGTATTGCAATCTCGAAAAGTAGGATAGTCTTCGCTGGTCGTAAACGTATGAACCCGTTGCCTTGGAGGTACTGATCCCATTTGCCAGGCTGATGTCAGCAAATTCCCATGAATTATTCGGAATGTCGAAGCCTGTGGCATTGAGGTTATTTCCATAGGTTTTGTATACGGTTGTTCCAACTGTAGCGGTAACATGGTGTAAATCAGCAAAAGTATTATCGTAGGTGACGAATGCATCAAACGTATAATCATTAAAATTATCTCTGCTCTGAAAAACACTGCTTCTGGTTACATCGAAAACTTTTCCGCCATAATCAACAATCTTTGAGAACGACTTGTAATTTGTGTAGGCAGTATTGTAACCTATCCGGGCTGTAGCTGTGAAATGATTGGCAAAGTTTGCATCCAGGCCAAAATTTCCATTCAGTTTGTTCAGTTTATAGTCGTTGAATGTATTGGAAATTTGCTGCAAAGGATTGATAATTTCGATACCCACGTTGGCAGGAGCAAGAAAATAGTCTCCATCGGTTCCATAAACCGGTACAGTAGCAGGCATATTTACTGCATTAAACAATACCGAACCCAGCCCAAAGTCGTTGAACGATTTCCGGTCGATGTGCGAGTAGGTAAACGTTGTATTAAATTTGAGCCATTTGTTCAAATCAGCACCTAAGGCCAATCGTGCAGTACTCCTTTTAAATCCGGATTTATCGCCACCAATAATACCCTCCTGTCTCAAATCGGAAGCACTTAGAGCATAATTAATTTTATCGGAGCCTCCCGAAACGTTGATGTCGTTATTATATATCGGAGCCGTCGAAAAAAGTTCGTCCTGCCAATTGGTGCCCTTTCCAAGTCCTGAAATATCAGGATAAGGAAGCGCTTGTCCATTGGCTGCATAACTCTCGTTAAGCAAAACAGCATATTCGGTGGCATTAAGAACCGATAGCTTCCGGGTAGTTTCCTGAGTACCGAATGAACTGTTTATTTTAATTTTGGGAGCTGTATTCCTGCTTCCCTTTTTTGTGGTAACAAGGATAATACCGTTTGCTCCAACAGTACCATAAATGGCTGCTTGTGCATCTTTTAAAACGGTAATTGATTTAATGTCGTCGGGATTAATGGTGTTCAGGTCGCCCTGGTAGCCATCGATGATAACCACCGGTGAGGGATCACGATTTGTCGAAATTCCCCTGATCCGGATATCCAGACCGGCACCCGGCGAACCCGATTGTTGTGTGACATTCACCCCAGCCACGGTACCTTGCAATGCCTCCTCAACCTTAATGGGTTTCAGGTTGCTGATGGTTTTGGAATCGACAAGTGATACGGCACCGGTAACATCTTTTTTCTTTACTTCGCCATAGCCGATAACCACAACTTCGTCGAGCTGTGTTGTTTCCGAAATCATCGTCACGTCAATTTTTGGCTGGCCGGTGTAGTTAACTTCCTTCATTTCTTTTCCGATGTAGGAAAAGACAATGACGGAGTTTACCGGTACTTTGCTAAGCATATAATTACCGTTGAGATCGGTAGTGGTACCATTTAAAGTACCCTTAATGATGACGGTAACCCCAGGAATGGGTAATCCGTCATCGCTCGAAATTACAACTCCTGACACATTGCGTTCCTGCGCCCATCCAACAAAGGCAATAAGGAGTAACGTCAATAGCAGTGTAAATTTTTTCTTCATAAGCATTTAAACTAAGTTTATTGTTTTGTTTACTAAAAATTATTTGTTGAATTCAACATCAAAGTAAATATCAAATAAAAGGAAATCAAAATTTCAGGCATCAACAAAAACACATCATAGCGTAAATTAGCATACATCAAATCTACATCATGTTATTGATATATTATTGATAAATTGTGAATTATAAAACGAAAAGACATTTTTTACCTTTTCTCAAAATCCTGTATTCCTTGTAAAAAAAACGAGATGATATAATTAAAAAGACATGATAAAATCGGTGAGATTGCTGTTCCGGTCAAGATTTAGTTTTTTCCTCAGCCTGTACCGGCTAATCTCTACACCCCGGGTAGAAATGTTCATCAGTGTAGAAATTTCCTTGCTTGAAACGTTTAGTTTTAGATAAGCGCAAAGCTTCAATTCACGGGGGGTAAGTTCGGGAAATTTTTCTTTTAAGCGTTTTAAAAATTCTTCGTGAACATTTTCGAAATGTGTTTCAAAAACCTGCCATTGCTTTTCGTTATCAAGATCCCGGTTAATTTTGTTCATCAAACCATTCGCGTGGTGTTGCAGAAGATCGTCGTGAATTTCATGCATCAGCTTTTCAAGGTCACCTCTGACTTTAATAAGTGATTTATTTTTCTGGATCATCTGCATGGTAGCGTTTGCAAGTTCCTTATCCTTTTGGAGCATTTCTGCATTTAACTTCTCATTCCGCAACCTGATTACTTCTTTTTCGGCAAGCAAAGTTTCGTTTTGAAGTTGTTTTTCACGTTCAAGAAATAAGCGCTGTTGGCGCTCTTTTTCACGAAATTCCGACTGTCGTATGCGGTTTCTTACGAAGCTGTAAATTCCGATCACGATCAGAACCACAAGCATAAAATACGCCAGGTATGCGTACAAGCTCAGATACCAGGGAGGTAAAATAGAAAATTCGATGGGTGCGCTTAATTTTTCGACACCATAAATGTTCCGGGCCCTGGCTTTAAAAACATATAATCCATTTCGCAGGTTGGTAAATTCGCGCGAATTACGCTGGTCCCATTGGGTCCAAGTATCGTCATACCCTTCCAGAAATGTTGAAAACTGCAGTTCTCCAGGGTTTTCAAAATCATTGGCAGCAAAAGAAAACTGCAGGTCGTTATATTTAAATGGAATCTTACCGAGAAAAGCTTTGTCAGAAACCGGATTCCCCCAAAAAATCACTGAGTCGGCACGTGATATCTTAATTTGCCGTACGAAAGTATTAAAGGTCTGATGGTAATTTTTAGGATACTGGGGCAAATAATGCACAAAACCAACCTGCGTCCCAAACAGCACATGCTGGTTATTGATGGGATAAACAAACTGAAAGCCTTTAATAAACTCACCCTGCAATTGGCGGAAGGGTAATGATAAATCGAAATAACTTCCATCCTCCTGCCTTCTGAAGACACCTGCACTGCTTTCGACGAAGTACCAGATATTACCATCTTTATCTTCATTGATTACATTGGGATTCCTGTCACCAAACAAATGGTTAATTTCGGTAGAATAGGCCATACTGTTTGTCTGAACATCGTAAACAAAAATTCCCTGGCTCGTTGTAAAAACCGGCTGCCCTCTGAATTCAAAAACGTTGATGCCAAAATCGGAGGGAAATCCACGCTGCGAATTGTAAAAATCGACATGTAGTGCACTATCGAGTGCTTTGTCCAACCGTATTCTGTAAACACCCTTATAACCATGGCTCATCCAGATTTCGTTATTTACTCCGTTTACAATAAAACGGGACGATTCGTGAAATCCCTTGATTATATTCCTGAATTTCCACCTTCCGTTAATCATTTGGTAAACCAACAAACCCGAATAGGTTCCTTCGATTAACAAATTATCGTAGCCTTTGGGTTTAAGGAAAGTCCAGCCTCCCTGTTCGCTCGAAATTTTTTCGGCATTTCCGTTTCTGATCGAAAATGTACCGGCATTGTGGCCACAAAGTAATTCACCGTCAATATCCTGAAGTTTCCAAACCTGTCCCTGCGTATTCAGGATGAGATTGAACTGGTCATCATTACCTGCTTGTAAATCATCCCAGGATTTATAAAAAACGCCCTGGTTGGTTCCAAGATAAAGATTCCCATTGTAAAGCAATGCCGCATAACCGGCACTTAGGCCATTATAATACGAAAAATAGGAAAGTGGCGAATTGATTTCAACATAATCGATTCCATTGTCGAGGCCCAACCAGAGGTTTTCGTACTGATCAAGAGTAAGGCTCAGTACTGTATTATTCTGCAAACCGTTTTGAAGGTTGATCTGCTGAAGTATCGAACCGGCAGTATCGCAGATAAGCAAACCTTTTTGTACAGTTCCAAATGCATATTTTGATTTATTTATGGATATCGCACAATAGACCTGATTATTGATCAAAAACTTTTCCGCCGGGTTAGCCCATTCTTTTAATGATATTCCATCGTACTCAAAAATACCCATATCGGATGTAGAAATGAGCAGGTTATCCCCTTTTGAAAGGATTGACCATATTAGTTTGCCCTTGAGTGGCTCGGTTCCCGGTACTTTTATCAGCCTGTCGCCAACCAATCTGAAAAGTCCGTTTTTTTCGTCGTTCACATAAAGTTCGCCATTCACATAAAATGAAAAGTGAAACTGGGTTGGCGCCCGGATAACACTGATGTGATCGCCGTCATATATCATCAGTTGTTCAAAAGATTGAAATACCACGCCCTGTGAAAGTTGATAAATCTTCCAAACATCGCCGAAGTTTAGATACATCTCAGGAATCAATTGCTGAAGCGAAAAAAATCTGAGCATACCTGTCTTATCCGGAAGGAAGTAACCAAATTCCCCAAAAGCACCAACATAAATCCTGCCTTCGGAACCGACTTTTACACTCCGTAAAACAGTACCCGAAGGGGTCGTAAACATCCGCCAGTTCTGACCATCGAATTCAACCAGTCCGTCGTTATTTGCCAAGTACACCAAGCCGCTTCCGCTTACGTCGATCATCCACGATTGCTGGCCGGCCTGATAAACCGGCTTTTTATAATTCCAGACATAAGGCATGCCGATGCTTTTCACATCAGCGAAAAGCGATTTCCCTATTGACAAAGTAAGGATAAAAAATATTATAAGTAAAATACGTTGTCCTTTCATCGGAAAATCAATCTATCTGAAGTTTAAGATTAATTTGAACAGGTGTAAAATTAGTAAAAAAGCCATTGTCCCCCGGATAAGCTTTCATGTTATCTGTTAAGTTGGCTATTTGATTAACCAAAATTCGGACAAATAATCATAACAGAAGGTATGCAAATGCCTCAAACCCAAACGAGCCTATTCAATCGTGAGGAATATTATCGATCAGGCGATTTGATTTTTAAGAGATTTACGATGAATAAAATATAATTAAGGTATTTTTGAAAACATTTTGAATCTTTAATCACCTATGCCAAATTTCATTACACATGAAAACCACACTTTTACTTTCAAAATTTATCCTTATTTGCTTCATTAACATAATTTTTACTTCCCTTGCTATATCACAGGTCGAAGATTATGCTTCAATCCGAAACTCCGGCAATTATTTCTGGGGTAGCGGTTTAGGCAAAAATTACCAGGAAGCCAGGCGTAATGCGCTTGCCATGCTTTCGGAAAGTATCCAGGTAGAAATCAAAAGTAACTTTGAAGCCATCGTTTCCGAAGAAAACGGGAACCTTGAGGAATATGTGAAAACGTAGTTACCATGTATTCCTTGGCAGTAATCAGTTTTTACGAAACCAAAGTTCTAAAAGAGGAACCTGGCACTTGTGAGGTGTTGGTTTACAATACAAAAGAGCAATTAGCCGAATATTACAAAAATCTTTCACAAACCATCAACGATTTGATTCTTATTGTAGCCCGTGCTGAAAAGGATTTGCGTATTGCAGATATGCATAGGAATTATTACTGGGCATTGGTGCTTACACGTGGCCATCCCAACAACCAGAAGTTGCGGAATAATTTCGGTGGAACCGGGGAAGAGTCGTTGATGCCGGGGTCGATTGAAAGGAAAAACAGCATTTTTACGTTCCTGAATGTAAAAATTACCGCAGTAAGTTCACAGGAAAATCCACCTGTTAAGGAATTTCAACTTACTTTTACTTACCAGAACCAACCTGTTCAGAATTTAGACTATACCTGGTATGAGGGCGATGGCTGCTCTGGCATTTTAAGCGTAAACAACGGCCTGGGTGTAGCTATTTTTTATGGTATAGCTTCTAAAAATCTCAAATCATTATATTTCAAGGTGGAGCATCAATACCGGAACCTGGCTGAATACGAACGCGATGTTAAAAGAATGATAGAAAGCGTCGAAATCCCCTATTTTGCCGGTGCCGAAATAAGTATTCCGGTTGCTCCCGTAAAATGCTATGCAACAACCTCAAATGATGAAAAAATTGAGTCTACCTGCACAGGTGTCGATCTGACCGAATATGCACATTGTAAAAATGCTGTTCAGCAGATTATTAAGGCTGTTCAAGCTAAAAATCCTTAGCTTAGCCGTGAATATTTTACTGAAGATGGATTTTTGATGTTTCAAAAGTTACTGGCAAACGGACAGGTAACCGTCCAGGAGTAACAAATTGACATGCTGCACCTTATCAAAGTGTCGGATGAAATCATGGTGCGCTCGGTGCCCATGCTTTTTTCCTATCACCACAACTGCGAAAAATTTATCGAAAATGTGGTCTTCACCTTTGATGATTCCCAAAAAATCAGTAGCATTGCCTTTGCACTCGGGGATGTTGCCATTAACGACATCATCAACAAACCTACCGGCTTTGGCACCATCGAAGAAAAGTATTTTCTCATCAGGTTCATGGAAAATTACAAAACTGTCTATGCTCTAAAAAGACCCGATTACATCGAATCCATTTTTGCCGAAGATGCATTAATTATTGTCGGGCATGTTTATAAAACCGCTAAAAATATTGAAAACCCGTGGTTGAACAGCCAGATTGTAAGATACAACACCTATTCAAAGCAGAAGTATATCAGCAACCTGGCAGCCAATTTCAAACGTAACGAGTTCATCAACCTCAGGTTTGAAGAAAATGAAGTTCGGAAAACTGAGCGCGATGATAAAATTTAAGGAATTCAGATCGCACAACATTATTATTCATCTACTTATGCCGACAAAGGTTATCTCTTTCTGATGATTGACCTTAACGATTCCATCAAGCCTAAAATTTATGTATGAACCTGGCAACCCCAAAAAAAAATCCCGATGTAAGCATCTTTGGGCTGGAGAACTTCAGGTTTTAAAAATGTTGATTTCCTACTGGCAAATGGTTGAATTCGCGCTGATGATTGGTTACCATAATAGATGACTTACTCAAACTGATCTTGACAACGACCAAAGGCCGATTCAAATTAAACCCAGAAAAATTCAGATGATTTAAATTATTTTTAACTATACTTAAAATAAATAGCTATTTTTGTAATTATTTTAACTATAATCAACACAAATGGATTATTCCAAAATTAAAGAACGAACATTGTATCTGGACCGTGTTCAGCCACATATCGGCAGGAATGTGATCAAAGTTCTGGTTGGTCACAGGCGTTCCGGTAAAAGCTATCTGATGCTGAATATCATAGAAATGATTAAAAAATCAGATGTGAATGCCAACATTATTTACATCAGTAAAGAGCATTACGAGTTTGACAATATTAAGGATTATCACGATCTTCAATCCTATTTTGATGAAATGGCAAAACCCCTCTCAAACAATTATTTCTTTGTTGATGAGATTCAGGAAATCACTGAATTTGAAAAGTGCATCCGGAATATTTTGTCGAAAGAACTTGCCGACATTTATATTTCGGGCAGTAATGCCGGAATATTGTCGGGTGAGTTAGCCACTTTGCTCAGTGGACGTTACGTCGAAATCAAGGTACATCCGTTGTCGTACAACGAATTTCTCGATTTTTTCCAATTTAATCACAGTGAAGATTCTTTTGCCAGGTACCTTAAACAGGGTGGTATGCCTGGTTTGATTAATATCAGCCCTGAAGATGAGCCTGTTAATGACTATTTAAGAGGCATTCTGTCAACGGTTCTTTTAAAAGACGTTGTTGCCCGGTACAACATCAGAAATGTTCATTTTCTTGAAAATCTTGTACGATATTTATCAGAGAACACAGGCTCACTTGTTTCGGCCAAAAACATCAGTGATTATTTAAAATCACAACGCGTTGCTGTAAGTCCAAACATCGTGCTCGATTATCTGGGATATCTGTGTAATGCTTTCTTTACCAACAAAGCATTACGGAAGGATATTGCCAGGAAAAAGATTTTTGAGGTTGGCGAAAAATACTATTTTGAAGATACCGGACTTCGAAATACAATTGCTGGTTATAATCCTGCTGATTTTGCCGGGCTTTTGGAAAATGTGGTTTACAATCATTTGGTAATTGCAGGTTATGAAGTTTTTGTTGGTAAACAAGGTGTAAAAGAAGTTGATTTTATTGCCGAACGCGGAGGTGAAACCATCTATGTGCAGGTTTGCTACCTGCTTGCCGGCGACAATGTGGTGGAGCGGGAATTCGGTAACCTGCTCGCTATCCGGGATAATTATAAAAAGTTTGTGGTATCAATGGACAACTACCAGGTAACCAACACCTATCATGGGATTGAGCACAGGCAAATTCCCGATTTTTGCAGGGAGTTGCTTTTAAAATAAAAATTACTAATCATTTGGGTTAATGCCCTACGGGCAATAGAGAGGTTTCCAACTGATGCTTTTTTTTACAAAACTTGATGCCCTACGGGCAAAGAAAAATGAACCATAGCAAAAAATGACCAAAGCTTTTCCCCATAGGGGATGGAGTATTGTAGAAATTGAAAACGTTATTGAAATAAATTCCCCGTTGGGGATGAAGTATTGTAGAATAAATTATAAATCAGCAGAACCAATTCCCCGTAGGGGATGAAGTATTGTAGAATAAATTATAAATCAGCAGAACCAATTCCCCGTAGGGGATGAAGATCAACAGTAGTTAATGCCCTACGGGCAATTGATCCAACTCATCCTAATGATTTGCCACAAAACTTGATGCCCTACGGGCAAAGAAAAATGAACCATAGCAAAAAATGACCAATCCTATTCCCCGTAGGGGATAAAGTTTTGTAGAGAATTAATCATAGAATCGTAAAACCTATTCCCCGTAGGGGATGGAGTATTGTAGAAATTGAAAACGTTATTGAACCAATTCCCCGTAGGGGATGAAGAACTCCCATTGTTAATGCCCTACAGGCAATTTAGAGGATTCTATCTGGCATTAATTTACAATACTCTATGCCTTACTGTCAAAGAAAAATAGACCGAAGCGCACAATGATCAAAAATCAAATTCGCCGTTGGGGATAAAGTATTGCAGAATACATTACGCCCCCTATTTATGAATATCCACCATTTGGCGGATTAAAGGAATCAATGGTTTCTATAGGATTTGATACCTTTATCCGGTAGATGGTATTTAGAAATAGTGGTTTACATGGCAAAATTTCTTCCGAAGCTATCCGAACGGCTTCAGTATAAAAGTTGCTTCCTTCAGCCCATTGGCCGATGCACGAATTTTTATAGGATGATAAAAAGTCTCGGTCCGCAGTAAAATGGCAGCGATCCCTGCTTTTGCTGGTGTGGAGTTTTCACCGATCAATTCAGCTTTTCCTTCAACGGAAAAGGTTATCACATGATCAGCATCAGGGATTACCGTACCTTTATCGTCGAGAATTGACGCATAAATAAAAACAACATCCGGAAAATCTTTGGAAATGGATTTTGAAGAAAGATCAACCTCAAGTCTAATAGTCGAGGCGATAAGCGGCGTCATTACAATATCCTCGGTAACAGGGTTTCCATCAACATACCCAAATGCTTTCAAAGTTCCGGACCTGAATTCCCCAAGGTGAAAAACAAATGGCGGATAAGCTAAATTTGCAGCATATTTGTCAATAGTTGGCTTTTGCCTTGAGATAAGGGAATCATTTAAAAAGAGTTCAACTTCCTCACAATTACTGTAAACCTTAATATCCAGATTTGATTTTTCATTCCAGTAGCTGGCAATTTTCACAACAGGTACTGAACACAGTGCGGAGTCAAGCATTTCGTCGGGTGGGCGCTGGCTTTGATAAAAGTAAAAGGCTAACTTGGGAATCCGGAAAATATCGGAGATCCCGGAAGTTTCCAAGTCGTTTGTGTAACCCCGGTTGTAATCGAACATCAACCAGTTTGCATCTCCAATGGTTCCTATTCCTTTACGGTTTGAACTGGCTGCTTCCTCGAAATTGAGTGCCTGCTGCAACAACCTCTTTTCGCCGGATTCGCGTAATTGGCGGCTCGTTCTTTCCTCTTCTTTTAAGCCTGCAAATTCGGTTTGATGAAAGCCCGCATTCTGAGCATAATATTCCCAGTCTCCATATTCGGCAATTAAAATTTTCCGCTTCCCGTTCTTATAGAAATTCCAATAATCGGGTGGTCTTCCATGTTGTCTGGCTGGTATAAAAAGATCGAAAGCCGGGTGATCCATCCAACCTGCACTGTAAATCCCTTCAAAAGGCAATTCCGTTTTCAGGATGTGTGTTGCTTTTTCAATGAAATCGTCAGGCATTTGGGTTTCATTTAGTGAAACTTCCCAAAAAATCACCGAAGGATGATTCCTGTCGCGATGGATCATGTCCCTGCAATTCTGCAATGAATTTTCGATGAACTTCTCACCACCAAAATATTGCCAACCCGGAATGCAATTCATCACCATCAGTCCCAACTCATCGCAGGCATTCATAAAAGCTTCTGACTGCGGGTAATGTGATAGTCGCACAAAATCGAAACCTGCATTTTTAATTTTTACAGCGTCGCGGTATTGGGCTTGGTCCGACAAGGCATAACCAATGTAAGGGTATTCCTGATGCCGGTTGGTTCCACGGATGTATCGTTGTTCATCATTGATAAAAAAACCATCTTCATTCAACACAAGTTTCCGGATCCCCACTTTTTCGCTGAGTTGATCAACCGGTTCATCATCCACAAAAAGGTCGATTTTAAGATTGTAAAGAAGCGGGTGTTGAGGAGACCATAGTTTTGGTTTTTCAACCTGGAAATGTTTAGTAAGTTCGAGATCATGGTCGCATTTTAGCTGGATCTTTTCTGATCTCACCTGGATTTGATTTCCATTATCATCCGTAAGTACAGCATTAAAATACACCGGTGCTTCAATATTGGATTCATTCCTGACATGGAGTTGGATCATTCCATCTGCACCCTCATTACTTACATTATCAAAGCGGATCAAAACGCCACCACTTTTTTGTATATCAGCCCGAACAGCAGTGGTAATGTAAATTTTATTCGAAATAATCAGATAAACATTCCTGTAAATTCCTCCATAATAATTGAAATCGAGCTGTTTCAAAGGTTTCCCGGGTGGGATGTCGGGGTTATCCCGGTTGTTTACCATCACCTTTATCAGGTTTGGTTTGCCGGGTAAAACAGCATCCGTAGCATCAACCGTAAAAGGCAGGTAACCTCCTTCGTGATGAAACAGATGCTGTCCATTGACCCACACATCCGCCTTGCTCATCACACCTTCAAAATAAAAAAAGATTTTTTTATCCCGCCTGTCAGGAATTTCAAAAGTTTTTTGATACAGGGCTATACCCTGCCACTGATTGTTAACCACCAAAGGCTCAATTCTGGCCGTATGGGGCAGATTCACCTTTTCCCAGTCCAATGCAGTGGTATCTCTTTTAAATTGCCAGTTCGTACCGAAATTTTCTTTTATCCTGCCGATAATATCTCCATTGTCATTTTTACATGAAACCACAAACAGAAACAAAACGGGTAAAAGGAATGGAATCAACAGAGGCTTTCGCATAAATCAAATGGATTAATTATATTGTCTCTTATCAAAAAACCGGAAAGCCGGTAAAGCTTCATTATGGTTTCCGGCATCAAAAAAAGTGGCATTATCCCAATGAGAACCATGCCCCCAGGGTGTTTTACAATCAGACGAAATCCAGGCCGGCTCCCAATAAATCACGCCTTCTCCCCCACCTTTAAGCGTCAGTTTAGTCAGGTCGGTCAGATAATTAAGCTGTCCTTCGGGTGATGCCGGATAACCGGGAATCAGGGCTTCCTGGCCAAGAATATTCCCCGCTTCATCAGCATTTCGAAGGGTATAAGGATAAGCTGTTTCTACAATCATAACCCGCTTCATAAATAGTTTTTTTAACGAGTCGATGGCCGTTGGAAGATCCCTGAACGGATACTTCGACCACATGGGATAATATGAAAGACCTATCCAGTCAAAGTCGGTCAACCCGGAATTAATGGCCTTTTTAAACCACCAAAAGGCATTTTCAGGCTGGGCAATATGAATGATGATATTAATGTTTTTACCGGTAGTTTTGGAAGCTTCTCTAACTGCTTCAATGCCTCTGTTAAGTAAAAATACATTTCTTGGCCAGTTTATCGAATCAACCACCATGCTATCGGCCTGTTGCATGATTTCGATGTTTGTTTCGTTTCCGACCTGAACAAATTCAGGAAGCAACCCTGCCTTCGACAGCGCAACCAGGGAGTTGTAGGTATATTGGAATACAGAATCACCCAGTACAGTCAGGCTGTGAATATTCTGCCAGGCTTTTGGAATAACCTGATGCTGTGGATCGGCCCAGGTATCGGAATAATGAAAATCGAGAAGAACCTCCATATTATTTTCCTTTGCTCTTTTGATGGTCTTTTCAACATCCTTAAAACCTGAAAAGATTGTCCATTCGGGTGTATGCCAAAGCCTTACCCTCACGATGTTTGCTCCTTTTTTACCGAACAACAGAAATGGGTCGATAGGTTTTCCATTCAGCCTGTAAATTGCCCCACAACCTTCAATTTCATTTACATATGAAAGGTCAGCACCGAGATAAATCTTCTTTTTTTCACTCCCGCAAGATGAGAGAATAAACAGAATGATGATGATTTGCCAAAATTGAATTGTTTTCATTCGATGACGATTTTGTGGATTGTGTAAGTATCGTTTTTGGAATAAACTTTTACAAAATAAATCCCATTGGGATAGCCGGAAACGTCAACAGAAGTTTCTTTTAAATTTGGAACCGTCCTTTGCAACATACGGCGACCCAGAGGGTCGAAAATTTGAATTTCAAAAATCCTCTCAGAGGAGTTCACAATAATTACCGAACTCGCAGGATTTGGAAAAAGATAAACCGCCTTTGAAGTCATCTCATTTACTGCAAGTCCGTTAATCTGCGTGCAGGAACCCCACACATAAGCCAGTTTTAAGGAATCTCTACCTACAATGTACTCCCTGTGGGTACTCCAGTACAGGGCACATTCGGCCGGCACCGTCTCACGGTATTGTGTCCCCCAGTCGGCATTGTTTAGAAAAATATATGCCCCCGTGCTCCTGCCAGGAATTCTTTGGCCATATTCGAAAATGTTTTGCCCGGTATGATGCATACGCCTGAACTGCCAGGATGCACCCGTAAAATCTCCGGTAACAAAAACGCCGTTCGTAGTATCCACACCAGTCATGTCCACCGCAAACCGGACGTTTACCGAATCGAGTCCCGCCGGCTTCTCAGAATAATCATAATCTAAAAAGCCAATACCCGCATTAACGTTGTAACTAAAATCGAAAAACGTGGCATTCTCCCAATTGGAGCCTGTTCCCCAGGGTGTCGTACAATCCGTTGAAACCCAATCCGGTTCCCAGTAGATCACTCCCATTCCACCGTTTTCTTTCACCAGGTAGGAGAGCTCCGTTAAAAAATCGCGTTGATTTTCAGGCGAAGCAACCGAACCAAAAGTATTTAGTAAATTGCCGGCTCCAAGCCGGTTCGTGGCATTATCAGCCCAGGCCAGTGTCCAGGGGTAACCGGTTTCGACAATCAAAACCTCTTTCCCATAAGTTTCTTTTAACTGACCTATCATAGCTGCCGCCCCACGGATACCCTGGTCCGACCAGCCCGGATAATATGATATCCCGATGATATCATAGGAAGTAAAACCATGGTTTTTGGCTTCATCAAACCACCAGACCGCATCTTCTGGCTGGGCAATATGAATGACCGATTTCACTGCAACTCCAAAGTTCTGGTTTATAGCCTGTACAGCGGAAATCCCGCTTTGAAATAACTGTATGTTTCTCGACCAGTCGTTTGGATAAATGGGTTCGCCTTGTTTCAGAAGGATATTGCCATTTGTTTCATTGCCGATTTGAACCATATCAGGCAGCAAACCTAAGGAATACAAAGTTTTTAAGGTATTGTAGGTATAGTTAAAGAGCGAGTCAGCCAGAATACTCACCTCTGTGATTTCAGCCCAGGCAGCCGGTATTTGCTGATTCGACGGGTCAGCCCATGTATCCGAATAATGAAAATCAAGCATGATTGAAAAGCCTTCATTTTTTGCTCTTCCGATTGATTTTATCACATCGGTTAATGTGCTGTAGTTTGTCCAGGTTGGTGTATGCCACAAGCGGAACCTGGCAACATTTGCACGATGTTCCTTAAAAATCAGGTAAGGATCCTTGGGTTGCTCATTTTCGTAATAAATGGCTCCGCAATCTTCCATTTCATTAACATAAGAAAGGTCTGCACCAAGGTAGAAGGTTTGTGCAGTGAGGCTGACTGCAAAAACGACAAGAGCAAAAGTGAGATATGATTTCATATTCTAAAATTATCAGGAAGTAAAAATAGCGATAATCCTCCGTAAACCGATCAGGATTCATCCCTTAAAATGTAAAAACATCTATTATTTCTCTAGAAAGTATTAAAAAAAAGCCCCTCCGGCAAAATGGAGAGGCTTTTATGAGAGCCGTGAAAAACACTAAGCTCAATCTAATTTTTAATCACTTCATACGTAGGTACAGGTGTTGTAAACCTCAGGATGAAGGTAAGCGTACCGCCATCAGGAATTGGAATATCGGCACCACCTTGTACTAAAGTTCCATCATCAGGAGTATTCGCACCGAAATTAACAGTCCATGCATGATTAGCCCTGAATTTAAACCTTTGGTTAGCGGCAGCCGGAATATCAGCAACAGTTACCGACAATTCCTGCTTTGTAATATCATAAACCATGTCAGCATCTGCATTCCAGGCCAACCACTCACCAATAACGCTCCAATTCTGTACTCCGGTACCGTAGTTCCAGGTAAGGTTGTTAATATCAACTTCAAGCATGTAACCGCCCGCACCTGGAACAACAAGATTTCCTGCAGCAGGATCTGTACTCAGCGCAAATTCGCTTGCACCTAAACCATAGTTGGTATGATCCCAGTCCGGGTCTGATGTGAACTTAAACTGGAAGGTTCCTCCTTCAGGGAAATAAATATATCCGCTGTAAATGCCATCATTGTTAAAATCAAAAACGTTAGGTGCAGCTGCAGGATTCCATCCCTGATAATCTCCTGGAACATAGAGTTTCGGATAAGATATGACTCCGGAGTAAGGTGTAAAAATCAGCGAAATAGGTTGCGAATAAATCTGTGAATAAGTTGTTTCAGTATTTAGGAATGACAAAATACGGAATTGAACTGTATCAGTTACCTCCGCTACAAGCCCCATGCTGATAAGCTTGTCGTTCATTGCACCAACGGTAATCGAAAATTCAGTCGCCGTAGTACTTACCAACTCTTTACTGTGAACAAAATTACTATCGGCCAGGTCCATTTGCAGGCTATAGGTTGTGCTTTGCAAATCGCCAAGATTATACTTTGCTGCCGCCCATTTAAAAACGGCAAGGGTACTGTCGGCCATATCCTGCATCAGAACAAAAGCACTGTCGTTCGCCGGACTAATAAAAACAGCTTTGGTGGCTTTCGACATATCCAGAACGGGATCCTTAGTTACCTTTTCGCATGAAAACAAAAAGGTAAACCCAATCAATGCTATTATAAAATATGTTATCTTTTTCATAATCTAAGAAAATTTAATATTAGTTATAACCTTCATTCTGTTTCAGATTAGGATTTGCTGCTATATCAGATGCCGGGATGGGGAAAAGGTTGTATTTGGCGTCAGTTGCTTTACCATCCATAACATTACCTTTCCATGGCCAAATGTAATCTCCGCCTGTTAATTTACCAAACCTTACAAGGTCAGTTCTGCGATGACATTCCCAATACAATTCACGTCCTCTTTCGTCGAGGATAAAATCCAGGGTCAGTTGCGAAGCAGTAATATCACCCGAATTGTTGCCATAGGCTCTTTCCCTGATCAGGTTTACATAATTAACACCTGAAGCAATGTCACCACCGCCTCTCACGGCTGCTTCAGCATACATCAGATAAATATCAGCAAGTCTGAACAACGGGAAATCTGTATCCGGGTAGTCAAGATTTTTCCCACTTGAACCGGTGGAAGTAACATTTTTCCATTTGGTAATTGCATAGCCATCGGTAAATTCTCCGACATTGGTGATTTCCTTGTTTTGCCCGGATGTAAAAAACATAGCCCTTAGGTCGATGGTTCCGGTTTCGTCCGGAAATTTGTTTACAAAGGCGCTTGTTGTGCGGGTTCCTCCCCAGCCACCGCCAACACCAAATTCTGAAGGATTCATATCACCACCAACAGCAGCATGAATAATAAAATTGGTACCTCCGTAGGTTCTGGTTTTATCGCCATCGAAATCGATCGCGAAGATTACCTCATTATTATTTTGATCATTATTGGCAAGAAAAAGGTTTTTATACTGAGGGTCCAGAGAATATCCAGCATTGATAACTTTATTACAATAGGTGGCGCATTCGGCGTATTTGTTAACGCTGGCATATACTTCTGCATTCAGATAAATTGTTGCAAGCAAACTCCAGGCTGTTGCCTGATCGGCACGTGCATAAGCGGTCCGTGGTGGTAACAATTGATTTTCGATGTCAAGTAATTCTGATTCAACATATGCAAACAGATCTGCCCTATTGATTTGTTCAGGAAAGAATTTGCCTACAGCATCCTTTTCGGTAACAAAAGGAACATTGCCAAACAAATCCATGGCATGGAAATAACTTAAGGCTCTTAAAAACCGGGCTTCAGCCCTGTAGGTATCTACCTGTGTTCTTAATTCACCGGTTACTCCTCTTGCGTCAAGTTTAGCAGGGGCTGTTTCACGTATGTACTCATTACATGCAGAAATCTGGTAAAAAATTCTGTAATACATGGCAGCAGTAAAAACATCACTTGAACCCCATGTCTGATAATGAAAATCTTTAATCGTCTGGTCATTCCATGCGATGACGGCTTCATCGGTAGGTAATTCCTGGTGATACCACAAACCTCTTAAATATTGACCGAATCCTTCGTCAATTCCGCTAATGTCACCATTTCCGGCAGGACCTTGCTGTCCTGACACCGCAAGACCGGCATAAAGTTTAGCCAGTACCTGGATATATGCTCCGGGATCATCGAATACAGTAGCTGCTGTAGTAATATCTTTATCCAGCGGCACAGTATTCAGATCTTTCGTGCAGGATGAAATGAATAATAATAACCCTGCAATTACTAAAGAAATATTTACTATTTTTTTCATAATACTATCGTTTTTAATAATTAAAACTGGAGATTAAGACCTATTACATAGGTACGGGGACGTGGGTAAAAACGGTTATCAATACCACCACTTATTTCAGGATCAATGCCATCATATTTGGTAATAACAAATGCATTGTTAACAGTTGCAGTCAGTCTGAGGCTTGCTTTTCCATCAATAATCTTGTTGAAAAGGTAGCTCAGCGAAATATTATCCATCCGGAAGAATGAAGCATCCTGAATATAATAATCCGACAGATATTGAGGTGTTACAAAATCCGTATTGGAAACCGCAGTAATTATATTACCCAAATAAGGACCTTCGGGGCGATATAATCTTTCATAAACAGCATTTTCAGAAGCTACGTTGTTGTAAACATAGTTGCCAAAATTAGCACGTCCCGCAAAGGAGAAATCCCAGTTTTTATAACTCAGATTCGATGAAATTCCAAAAAAGTAATCAGCTGCCGGTTTTTTATAATGATAACGGTCGGCATTCGTAATTTCACCATCTCCATTGCGATCAACATATAAGCCCTCGATTGGCTTTCCATCGGTTCCGTAAACCTGTTCAAATACAAAGAAAGAGTTTGCCGGATAACCAACGGTATGCATTTGAATAAAGTTACCAACGCCCCCTGAAATACTTCCGGTTTCAACGCCAAGATAATCAGGATTGTCGGTTGCGGTGAGCTTGGTAATCTTATTTTTGTTGTACGTAGCGTTTAAACTAAGTTCCCAGAAAAGATTATCAACATTAACCGGTCTGGTTGTAATTGAAAATTCAAAACCTTCGTTTTCAAGGTCGCCAATATTGGTTAGGATATAGTTGGAAAGGTTTGTCCCGGCAGGGACTGGAATAAAGTTGATCAAATCAGCAGTTTTCCTTTTGTAATAATCGATAGATCCATAGAATTTGTCTTCAGCAAAACCAAAATCGATCCCTGCATTATAGGTTGTAGTTTCTTCCCATTTAATATTCAAATCATATCCCGCAGGCCGTAACGTATAATAAAACACATTTCCAAGCTGATATTGGGCATACTGGTCACTTCTAGCATATCTTGGAAGGTAAGGATAATCACCCTGATTGATATTTTGTTGTCCGGTAACACCCCATCCTAATCTGAGTTTTAACTGGGACATTCCGCTCACATTTTTCATGAAGGGTTCATCCAGGATTTTCCATGCAAAAGCTGCTGATGGGAAAAGACCCCAGCGTGTATCTTTAGAAAATCTTGAAGTACCATCGTTACGTAAGGTAAAAGTTAACAAATATCTATCCATGAAAGTGTAATTAAAACGTCCAAAGAAAGAAACCAGGTAACTTTCGGTAGGAACATAATTCGGTGTAATTCCATAGGTTCTTTTTGGATCGCCAAAGAAGGTTTTCCTGTAAACACCGGCAATTCCCGGAACTGTATCACCAACCGGATCAACCGTAAATTCCCTCGAATAATTACCATTTAGTGAAGAATCTGCTCTCCAGAAATGCTGCCATGAATAACCAGCCATTACATCAAAACGGCTGTGAATTTGTTCAACATTTTTTACATAGTTTAAATAAAAGTCAAGCAAGTCATTTTTCTTTTGTTGTTCATAGTAATTAAAAGTACCTCCACCATTCAACGGGTCATAAAGCCATGGTGTATAATCCGGTAAAATCACATTTCCGGTCGATTTTGAATGGTCATAACCAAGGTTGAGGTTTGCTCTTAAATCAGGGAAGAAATGTAGCTTATAATCGAGTTGAATATTCCCGATAACCCGATTAACATTTGAATTATCGTCTTTCAAATTCAGCAGGGCAACAGGGTTGCTTGAACCTTGTTCAACCGGGATGTCGGTTCCGTTGGTTTGAATCCAGGCGTAATAACCACCGTAATCTGTCGAAGGCATAAGGACTGTATCAGGAACCTCGTCTCCGTTAACATCATTCAGGTAGTACGGGTTATAATTTTTGTTTGAATATATTGGTTTTGTAGGATCGTATTGTACAGCTGCGCCAATAGCATCGCGGTTGGCAAACTGATTTTTTGCATTAACATATTTAACATTAACATCAACTTTCAGGTGATCATCAAAAAAAGTCGGTGTCAAAACCGCACTAAGGGTAGTGCGTTTCATGTTGTCGGTTTTTAAGATCCCGTCTTCATCAGAGTATCCGAACGATACCCTGTAAGGTAACATCTTATAGGCACCTGAGAGACTGACATTATGATCCATCCCAAAGGCATTTTGATAAATTTCCTTTTGCCAGTCGGTATTTGCAGTTCCCAACAAATTGGTGTGGGTTGGGTAATGCTCCGTTTCAAGACTACGGAACTGATCTGCACTTAAAACATCAATTTTTTTAATCGGTGTGGAATAGGAGAAATTTCCATTATATTCGATTTTTAAATGACTTCCAAGCTTACCCTTTTTGGTAGTAATGATAATAACTCCATTGGAGGCCCTTGACCCATAAATAGCAGTTGCCGAAGCATCCTTTAAAACCGTAAAGGTTTCAATATCGTTCGGATTGATTGTATTTAAGGGATTTCTCATACCAGAAATTCCATCATTATCGATAGGAACTCCATCAATCACATACAACGGATCATTGCTGGCGGATAATGAAGACCCGCCCCTGATGCGTATGGTTGAACTTTCACCAGGAGCACCACCACCATTAATAATCTGAACACCGGCAACTTTTCCGGAAACCAGTTCCATTGGTGAAATAATTGACCCTTTATTGAATGCTTTTGAATCAATTGCAGTTACCGATCCAGTGGCATCACCCTTTTTCTGCACACCATAACCAATAACAACCAATTCGGATAGCGCTGTTGATTGCATTTGTAGTGCGATGTTTACAACCGTATTGGGTTGAACCAATACTTCCTGTGATTCATAGCCCACAAAGGAGAAGACCAATGTTGCATTCGGGCCAACCGTAATACTGTATTTACCGTTAATGTCGGTAACAGTACCATTAACAGTCCCTTTTACAACAACAGATGCCCCCGGGAGGGTGGTCCTATCACCTGCATCGGTCACAGTACCAGTTACCTGGCCATTTTGTGCCAATGCTGACATAGAACCACAGAAAATTATTGCCAGGAGCAATAACATTTTTGCGGATAGATGTTTTACCATGATACTTTGATTAGTTAATTAATTTGTTATTAAATCAAATACTTTTGATGATTATTGTTTCCTTTTTAATTCATGCAAAAGTATAAAAATCTTAACATCAAATCAATATTGTTATTTTTTTCACATTTCAAAATAAAATCAAAAGTTAACACCATTAAAAATTCTTTAGTATTAATGTTTTGATATGCCACCACAAGTTATTGAAGTAATCGGAAACCCAATCTCTCACGGTTTCATACGACTATAAAAAGCATTTGATAAATTCGGGCCAAAAACCAGCTTCTGTATCTAACCAAATAATATTAAAAGTTAAAGAGGGATACAACTTCCATTAAATTCATTGCCAAAATTTTACTATTTTTGCCCAGTATTATATTTTGATCACTAACATATTATTGTACAAATAAACTTGTTTTTATGAAACGTATTTTAACTGCACTTTTAATTGGCATTCTTTTATTCGACGGTTTAATTTTTGCCCAGGTAACAACTATTCCTGCCATACCCACTGCTGATGCTGCAGTGACAGTTTACCTCGATGCAACCGGAACAGGCCTTGATGGCTATACCGGAGACGTTTATGCACATACAGGAATAACAATTGGAACTTCCTTATGGCAACATGTTATCGGGTCCTGGGGTAATAATACCACCCAACCCAAATTAACCAACATTGGGACGAATCTTTACAAGTTGGATATTACTCCTTCAATCCGCCAGTATTATGGTGCCGCATCAACCGACAATATAACACAGATGGATTTTGTTTTCAGGAGTGCCGACGGAACTCAACAAACTTCACCGGATATTTTTATACAGGTGTTCGAAATAGGCCTCAATATAACCATTGTAAGTCCGAACCAGATGCCCTATTTTGTTGATCCGGGGCAGGATATTCCGGTTATTGCCGAAGCCGCAATGGCCACAATGATTTATCTTTATGTTGATAATCAGTTAATCACAAATATCGCCGGCAATTCACTCAGCCAAAACATTGTTGCTTCAACATTTCCGGATACCAAACACTGGATAAAAGTTGTGGCTTCCGACGCTTCCAGCAATACCGTTTCTGATTCGACCTACTATTATGTCAGAGGGGAAACCATTGTCGGCGACCTGCCGGCTGGCGTCAGAGATGGCGTTAATTATATTGACGCCTCAACCGTTACACTTGTTTTGCACGCTCCCTACAAAAACAGTGTTTACGCTATTGGCGATTTTAACAACTGGCAGATAGGTCCCGAATTCAAACTAAAAAGAAACAAAACGGATTTCAATAATATTGAAACACGTTACTGGGTTACACTCACCAACCTGACTCCGGGAGTTGAGTACGCTTTCCAGTATTTTATTGATGAAAATTTAAAACTTGCAGATGCATATTCTGATAAACTTCTCGACAAATGGAACGATCCTTATATCACCAGTACCACCTACCCAAATCTGAAACCCTATCCGTTAAATAAAACTGAAGGCATCGTTTCGGTATTACAAACCAATCAAACCCCTTATAACTGGCAGGTTACATCATTTGACGCACCGGCCCCTGCCGACCTTGTGGTGTACGAATTGTTGATCCGGGATTTTGTTGATACTCATGATTTTCAGACATTAACCGACACCCTATCTTATTTCGAAAGATTGGGAATAAACGCCATTGAACTGATGCCTGTAAGCGAATTCGAAGGAAATCTGAGCTGGGGGTATAACCCTTCGTTTTATTTTGCTCCTGATAAATATTACGGGCCCAAAAGTACGATGAAGACCTTTATTGATGCGTGCCATGCGAATGGCATTGCTGTTATCATGGATATGGTACTTAACCACGCGTATGGCCAAAACGTGATGGCTCAGCAATACTGGGATACCGAAAATAACCGCCCTGCAGCCAATAACCTTTGGTTCAATGCTGTTTGTCCGAATGAATATTGCTGGGGAAACGATTTCAACCACGAAAGTATTTATACTAAAGCACTTGTTGATAGTATAACCCATTACTGGATGTCGGAATATAAGATCGACGGTTTCCGCTTTGACTATACCAAAGGATTTACCAACAACAGTGGTAGCAGTAGCTATGATGCTTCAAGAATAGCAATCATAAAACAAATGTCGGATGCAATTTGGGCTGTAAATAATAATGCCTATGTAATCCTTGAGCATTGGTGCGACAATAGTGAAGAAAAAGTATTGGCGGATTATGGTTGCATGTTGTGGGGAAACCTGAATTATAGCTATAATCAAGGTACAATGGGTTGGAATGCAGGAGGAGGCTCCGATTTTTCATGGATTTCATACCAAAAAAGAGGTTGGAACAACCCGCATGTGATGGGATATATGGAAAGTCATGACGAAGAAAGACTCATGGCTAAAAATATTATGTATGGCAACAGCAATACAACCTATAACGTTAAAGACACCGTTACTGCTTTGCAAAGACAAGCGCTGGCAGCTACCTTTTTCTACACCATTCCTGGCCCAAAGATGATATGGCAATTCGGTGAAAGAGGATTCGATTATTCAATTAACTGGCCATCAGGCAACGATAATGATCGATTAACACCAAAACCACCCAGATGGGATTATATGGACAATTACCACCGTGAATACCTGTATCATGTAAACGCAGCACTCATCGACCTGAAAAAAAATTATGAAGTATTTAAAACCGCCGATTTTACACTCGATTTATACAATGCTACAAAATCGATTGTACTCAGACATTCGAGCATGGATGTCGTTGTGATTGGAAATTTTAATATTGTTAACGATAATATTACTCCGGCATGGCCATCAACAGGGACATGGTACGAATTCTATACCCAAACCGAATTGTCAGTAACCAGCCTGACCCAGAGTATTGAACTTCAGCCTGGTGAATACCGGTTATATTCTTCCGTAAAAATTAATAAACCCATTTGGTTAAATACCGGGATTGAATTACCGGCAATCACTGACGTGAATGAATTTGCCGTTGTTTATCCTAATCCAACCACAGGAAGTTTTAAAATCGACCTAAATTTTATGGATCAGGAAGAGGTTACCATTGAAGTTTTTGATGCAATCGGAAATAAAGTCATGTATTTTGGTCCGAAAAAAATGCAAGCAGGTACTCAAACCTTCGTTTCGGAAAACCAGATGGCAAATTCTTCGAAATTGTTACCTGGTATATATTTCCTTAAAATCACAACCAACAGCCAACAACAATGCTCTAAAATCGTCGTGAATTAATCGTTTTAGGCTTTTTTGAAAAATAATCAGACGACCCGTTCACCACTGAGAGACGGGTCGTCTCCATTTTCGAGCGCATTCAGCGTAACTTTCGCAAATTGGTTTGTAGAAAGCCCGGTTCCTGGAAATTTAACAGGAATATAGTTTTCGCCATAACCTTGTGCCGTTTTTCCAACGATTTTTTCGATGAGAACGGTTTGCTGTTTTCCAAGCATCGCCGTGCGATATTTACGTTTTTCTTCTTCGGCAAGGCTCCGGATGAGTTCACTTCTCCGGGTTTTAATTTTTTCGGTGATTTGTTCGGGAAGATGCTCAGCACGCGTACCGTTTCTGACTGAGTATTTGAAGGTATGAATATGACCAAATCCTATTCTACGTGACAAATCAACTGTTTGCCGAAAGTCCCCGTCTGTTTCACCTGGAAAGCCAACGATAATGTCGGTAGTAAAATTAAAACCAGGATAACGGCTTCTCACTTTTTCGACAATTCCGGTAAACCCGGCAACGGAATACATACGCCGCATTTTTAACAGGATATTGTCGGAGCCACTTTGCAGGCAAAGGTGCAAATGTGGTGTTAGTTTAGGATGAGAAAACAAATCAAAAAGCCGGTCACCAAAACCTTCGGGTTCGATCGAACCAATCCGTAGCCTGAAATCGCCCGGTACTTCAAGGATTCTTTCGACAAGCTGCTCAAAATTAATTCCTTCAAAAGTATATCTGCCGATATTTACGCCGGTGAGGACAATTTCCTTATATCCAAATTCCAAAACCCGGCGAATGTTTTCCAAAATCTCATTTATTGGCCGGCTTGTTGCCCTGCCACGAACTTTTGGTATGATGCAGAAAGTGCAGTAATTATCACAGCCATCGTGGATTTTTATCCAGCTGCGGGTGTGAAATGTCTTGTCGGCAGGTTCATAATCGAAAAGGTTGGAATTAAAATTTTCGGGATGAATAATTTCACCCTTAAAATGGCCGTCAACCAAAGAAAAGATAGAACTCTTATGGGCGTTGTCAACAAAATAAGTAACCTGGTCAGGATTGCTCTCAAGCTTTTCGCGATGATTGTTCACCATACAACCGGTAACTATCAGCAGGGTATTCTGGCCGGTCCTGGAGGCCTGCTTGATGGATTGCCCGGATTTATGATCGCTTTGGTTTGTAACCGTGCAGGTATTCACCACCATCACGTCAGCATCCTGACCAAAACCCACAACCTGGTAACCATATTTTTGAAATTGGGAAGCCAGCGAATCGGTTTCAAACTGGTTTAGGCGGCAACCTAAAGTTTTGAATGCTATTTTTTTCATTTTAAGCCAATTCCTTCACAATCACCATCTCACCTTCCATCGAAAAGTCGCTGGCTGAAGTGATCTTAACATCCACAAAATCGCCATAAAGTTCGTTGCTATCCAAGGCAAACCTGACGATTAATTTTCCTTCGGTCAGGCCCGACAAATAGCCTTCTTTGCGGTCGTTACCCGTGACAAGCACCCTGAAAGTTTTTCCGACCATTTTCAAATTGTTGGCTAGTGACTCCTTTCGAAGGTCTTCGGTAATCAGGTGATATCGCGCTTTTTTAACCTCCGCCGGAATATCATCAATCCAGCGCGAAGCTGCAGCACCAGGTCGTGGCGAATATTGGGCAATATAGGCCATATTGTAACCGAATTCGACAACTGCTTTACGCGAATTTTCAAATTGTTCGTCGGTTTCTCCGGCAAAGCCTACAATGATATCTGTAAACAAGGTAGCTTCCGGGATAAGTCTTCTCACCGTCCTCACAATATCACGGTACTTGGTGAGGGAATGTTTCCGGTTCATTGTCATCAGAACTTTATCGTCGCCAGATTGAAGCGGAAGGTGGATTTGCTTTGCCAGACTGGGGTATTCCGAAATTACTTCAATCACTTCATCGGTCATGTCGCGCGGGTGCGGGGAAGTAAAATAAACCCAGAATTCCTGTCCGATTAAGTTGCCCATCTCTCCTATTCTTCTGAGTAATTCAGGAAAATGTACCTCGCCACCCTTTTTATCCAGGCCGTAAGAGTTTACATTTTGCCCCAGCAAAGTAATGGACTTATAACCCTGTCTGACCAAAGACCGGACTTCATCAACAATTTCAACAGAAGGCCTTGAAACCTCCCGTCCGCGGGTATAAGGAACCGCACAGAAAGTACAAAACTTGTCGCAGCCGTTTTGAATCGGGACAAATGCTTCATAAGAAGAACTGTAATGCGGTGTGATTTTCCAAAAATTGTCGATACTTTCATTTTTTGGCATCGAATTCAGATCGTGGAACAAGGATGCCGGCGAAACCACACCATAATGTTTCAGCATTTCGGGTAGCTTTTCGAGCTCGCTCATGCGAAAAACGATGTCGAAAAGTTTAAGGAATTTCTCCATGTCACTAGGCAGGATACAACCCGAAATAAAGGTGATAAGGCTCTTCTTGTTTTTCCATTTATTCCATTTGGTAATACGCGAATACACTTTATTTATCGCCTTTTGCCTCACCGAACAAGCCAGGATTCCTACCAGGTTGGCTTCAGCTTCAATGTCGGTCCACTGGTAGCCGGTCTGCGATTCGATAATCGTCCGAACCCGCTCACCGTCCGAAATATTCATATAGCAACCCAGTGTAATCAAATGGTATTTCATGATTTGCATTTTCTGTTTTGATTTCAAAAACCGTCAGATGAGCCGGATTTTCTCAATTTCTGTAATCGCATTTGTATAAACCTGTCAGGTTTCTTCCTCTTCCCCTCCAAGGAGAAGGGGGAACACACACTTTTAATCAAAAAAAGGTGATATTTTTCTTTCAAATACTTATTAAAAACTAAAAATAAACCTCCGCGTGCATCTGGTCCGGTTTTATGCCTTTTCCCCTCAACATATCAAAAACCTGATGAATCATCTTAACGTTGCCGCAAAGATAATATTCTGCATTTCTATCGATCGGAAATTCGCTGAGATAATCTGTAACTCTTCCGTGAAAATTACCCGAAGTATCACCGGAGGTGCAAAGTACGAACCTTGCCGGATCATAGTTTTCATGCTCAATCGATTCAAATCCAAACCTGACGCCATGTAAGATATTGTAATCCAGACCCGGGTACGATTTCACAAAACTGCTGAAAGGTGCAATGCCTGTTCCGGTAGCGATGAAGACAAACTTCCCGGTCAGCACCTTGTCGGGTTCCAGAGTAAAAAAACCAAGCGGCCCATCTATTTCAAGCGGATCACCTATCCGGACTTTTTTTAGTTTTTTTGAAATATCACCTTCCTTCACTTCTTTGATGAGTACTTCGAAATAATCATCCTGCTCACTGCTGTAAACCGAATATTCACGGTCGTTGTTGGTGCCGGCCAGACCCAGGATTACATGTTGGCCAGCCTTGAAATCACGGCCATTTCTGTTAAACCGTAAAATATAAACCGAATCGGAAAGATGACGGATATTCCGGACTTTAGTAATATTTTCCCGAACCAGAATTGAATTTTCTTTCATTTAAAATTTGAATAATATCCAGAAAGTTGTGCTTGAAAAGTAGTCCTTAAACAGAAGATCCGGCGGGATGTTCAAAATAAAATGAGCCAGAAATAAAAACAGGGGGAATAAAAAATACGGATGAAAACATTTGAAATTGAAACTACTGTGTTCTATGTGTCTAATGTGGTTCATTTTTCACCTCATAGGTACA
>Ga0172375_10001276_pt1 | contig 40626 bp, 38 predicted proteins | sample LakKiv1m_FD_114537 | JGI IMG/M metagenome (GOLD analysis project Ga0172375, IMG submission 114537) | Freshwater microbial communities from Kabuno Bay, South-Kivu, Congo - kab_092012_11.1m | ecosystem: Environmental > Aquatic > Freshwater > Lake | place: Democratic Republic of the Congo... | reverse complement strand
TTCTTGTTGCCGCTCTGGCCGAGCGTGGTGCTTTTTGTCGCCGAAATCATCGTGGTCTATGTCGAATATCAGGCGCTGAGGCGGATGACTTTCAAACCGGCCGGGCTGTTGAAAATCGTCATTCTGGCGAATCTGGCCTCCTACATCGCCGGTTCGGTGCTCAACGCTTTGTTGCTGAATTATGGATTTTGACAGGAAAGGTGCATAACATGACCGATTACAGAGAAAAATTGTCAATCAAGCAAGGCTTCCGGAACATCGTCCTTTTGGGTTTGGTCAGCCTTTTCATCGACTTGTCCACGGAAATGGTCTATCCGCTTGTGACCATCTATCTGGCGACTTTCGCCTCGGTCGGGATCATCGGTGTGATCGAAGGTCTGGCTGAAAGTGTCGCCGCCATCCTGAAGAGTTATTCGGGATATATCGGCGACAAGTTCTCGAACAAGAAGTCGCTCGCCTTCATCGGTTACGCGAGCGCGATCATCTACAAGATCCTGTTGTTCTTTTCCTTCAGTTGGGTCGGGATCCTGATCGCGAAACTTGTCGACCGGATCGGCAAGGGCATCAGGACCGCACCCCGCGACGCCCTGGTCGCCCAAAGCGGGCAGGCCACCCTGGGAAAGGCTTTCGGCCTGCACAAGACCCTTGACATGTTCGGATCGGCTCTGGGCATCGCTTTCGCCCTGCTGCTTTTCAGCCTGCTGGTCAATCAGGACGAAACGGCTGTCGATGTTCCGGCTTTCAAGCAGATCTTCCTGCTCTCGATCATTTCCGCCCTCCTGGGTCTTTTCTGCCTCCTATTCGTGAAGGAAGTCAAGAACCGGACCGGGGAAATCCGGAAGTTCACCTTGAAAGGCATCCATATCGACAAAAGACTCGTCGTGTATCTGATTGTCGTCTTCTTGTTCTCAATCGGTAATTCCAGCAACGCTTTCCTGGTACTGAGGGTCGCATCCCTTGGTTTCACCACCGTCGACGTGTTGCTGATGTATCTCACCTACAATCTCGTTTCCGCGATGGTGTCCTATCCGCTGGGAAAACTCTCCGACCGGATCGAAAGAAGACATCTGGTGATTCCCGCGTATCTTATATATGCCCTCGTCTATTTCGGGATCGCCTTCTTCGACAGCAAACTGTGGCTTTATGTCCTCTTTGGCATCTACGGAATCTTCCAGGCCTTGATCGCGGGCGGGGAAAAGGCGTTCATCACCGAAAACGCGCCCAAGGACTACAAGGGCACGATTCTGGGCCTTTATGGCACCGCGCAGGGACTGGGGTTGCTTCTGGCATCCTTCGCAGCCGGAGCCATCTGGATGTATGTCGGCATCAGGTACACCTTCGCCTTTGGCGGTCTGATGGGACTATTGGCGGCGATCGGTCTCGTCTTTGTCTTCCGGATGCCTCCGGACAAGACGTCTGCAAAAGTCGAAACAGCAAAACAAGACTGAAAAGGATACGGTGGTTCTCCCGCCTTCCATATAAAAGGAAAGCAGGACCTAGGCTGTCCTGCTTTATCCAAAAAGGGAGAAAGAAATTATGAAAATGCTATTGCTGGTTCAGGTTTTGCCTGTGGGTTTGACTAAACAGGTCACTTCCTTTCCCATATATGCTCAACCCGTTCAGGAATACCTGGCGAGAATGTTGGCCGTATCGTAGGAGCGAACGGTCGCGTAGTGATACTGGATCCGGCCGGCCACCGAATCGATATAGTTGAGTACGACGTTGGTGGGAATCGCATAGCCGAGGTTCTCGGTGGTGCTGGTCACGATCTTGAAGGAGTTGATTCCAACTATCTGTCCCCACATGTTCGCGAGCGGTCCGCCGCTGTTGCCGGCGTTGATCGCGGCATCGGTCTGGATGGCTTCCGTGACGATGTTTCCATTTTCAAAATAGCGGATCGGAGCGGAGACGACACCGGATGTAACCGAGATTCCATAGCCGTTGGCGTTGCCGACGGCGATGATCGGTTCTCCGTAGAAGAGGGTCACGGCCTGGTCGGTGTTGTACTGGTCGGAATGGGGATCGGTCAGCGAGAAGAAGGTCACATAACTCAAGTTCGCGATCGGCTGGTCGAGCTTCAGGATCGCCAGATCCAGGGTGGAATCATAGTCGACGATCGAGGCGGTGAATTTATCGGTGCTGTCGGCATAGTTGAGGGTGATATCCCAGCCCGTGTATTTGAAGTCGGTTGCGCTTTCGTAATCCGGCAGGGTCACCACATGGGCGTTTGTAAGCAGATAGCCATCCGCGTTGATGAAGAACCCGGTGGCCATCGATGTGGTCGAACTTTCGACCGTCTGGTTCTGCGTTCCCCAGGGGCTGTAGGAAGTCCTTGTATATGAATAACTGATCACGGCGGTGATTTCGACGGTGGAAGGCATCACGATGCCTGATGCCACCACGGTGGACTCGTCATTTGCAGTCTGAAGCAGACTTTCGATCTGGGACTCATCGAGTCCGTAGGCGGACAAGGTGAGAGAAGCTGAATCGGCGGAAGCTGTGGTCTGGCTTTGGTTGCTATTGAAAAGGTTCAAGCTGTCACATCCCGCCAGAAAGAAGAGCAAGATGATCTGGGAGAAGATCAAAAATCTTTTGAGAAGCGGTTTTTTCATATCCCATCCCTCCTCTTGTGGGTCGATGCCTATATGATACCGCGTCAATATGACATTACTGTGAAATAAATATGAAGATTTGATGTTATTTATTGATCTTGGGCAAACTGTATGGTCAATGTGTTGTCAAAATGATGGTTTTATAGCGCGACGGCAACTGATCGCGCCTGAAAGGAGCAGATCATGATAGCGATGCATCACTTCACAGGTAACCATGGCTGGGGCGATTTCTCCGCCTCCTTCCTGGAAGTCAGGGATTTTCTCGCCGGGCTGGAGAAAGACAGTTATGTGATCTTGCCTTTCCCCTGGGGAAGATGGGAGTGGATGTTTTCCCTGGAATATCTCGACGGGCGTTTTCTGGATCGGATCGCGATCTGGAAAGACGACAATGTGATTGTCGGACTCATTACCTATGAATCCAATTTCGGTGACGCCTATTATGTGCTCGCTCCCGGATATGAATCCCTCAAACCGGAAGTCCTCGGTTACGCCAGGGCCGAATTCGTCCACGAGGACAAGTTCCGCATCCTGATTCCCGATGATGATCAGGAGATGCAACGGCTCGCCACCTTCAACGGACTGCATGCTTCCAAAGACAAGGAGGCGATGTCCGGGTTCGATGCCGATTTTCCCCTTGATTACTCCTTGCCGGAAGGTTATTCGATCGTCAGCCTCGAAGATGAATACGATCTGGAGAAGTACAACAGCGTGCTCTGGCAGGGATTCAACCACGGGTCCGACGTGCCTATGGATGCGAAAACGCTCGAATCCCGCCGGAAAAGTCTCTCCGGACCGGATGTCGTACCGGGCAGGAACATCGCCGTAAGGAACACCAAGGGTGAATTCGTATCCTATTGCGGAACCTGGTACAAAGACTTTACGACTTCGTTGCTGGTCGAGCCTGTCGCCACGATTCCCGCATACCGGAAACTCGGATTGGGGAAGGCTTGCGTCCTGGAAGCCCTATCGAGAGGGTTCCGGGCCGGGGCCAAGCACGCCTTGGTCGGATCCGATCAGGCATTCTACTACCGGATCGGTTTTTATCCCGTTCTTGCGTGCACTTGGTGGCAGTAAACGTGTTTTTGCCCGGAAAATCGTTTGATCTCTCGCCGTCGTCAATCCGTTTTTGAAGCAATGGCGGAATATTATCATTTTCTTACAAGAATAATATGTTAAAATGGCTGAAAACAAGCATTTTCACGGTTTTTTTTGCTTTTCTTATTGAAAGAAAAGGCTCATCAATGTATAATATGTCATAATTTTTTCTCGGGAAGGGGGAGACATTACAGATGACAAACTACTATGTTAAACGGGTTTTGTCCGCTTTGCTGACACTTTTTCTCATCGCCACCATCACCTTTTTCATGATGCACGCATTGCCGGGCGGCCCCTTCACCAGGGAAAGAACGCTTCCGGAAGCCGTCGAGGCTGCCCTAAACGCCAAATATCATCTTGATGACCCGCTGTTGGTCCAATATGGCGACTACATGTGGGGCATTCTCCGGTTCGACTTCGGTCCTTCGTTCCGGCATATCGGCAGGACTGTCGAGGACCTGATCATCCAAGGGTTTCCGATCAGTGCCAGAATTGGCTTGCTTTCGGTTATTTTCATCCTGATCTGCGGAATTCCTTTGGGTATCATTTCCGCATTGAAGCAGAACCGTGCCGCCGACTATATCGTCATGTTCATGGCCACTTTGGGTGTCACGATCCCCGTCTTCGTCATTGCGACCGTATTTCTATATGTGTTCTCGCTGGTGCTTGACTGGGTGCCTTCGTTTGGCCTGAATTCACCGGGGGCCTATATCGGGCCCGTGGTGGCCCTCTCGGGCTATTCGTTATCGTTCGTCGCCCGGCTTACCAGGTCCAGCATGTTGGAGGTCCTGAGTCAGGACTATATCCGGACGGCCCGCGCCAACGGGATTCCGGAGTGGAAAGTTCTCTACAAGCACGCGTTGAAGAACGCGCTGATCCCGGTCATCACCTATGTCGGCCCGATGATCGCGGCCGTATTGACCGGTTCGTTTGTCGTCGAAAAGATTTTCGCCATCAACGGTATCGGCCGCTACTTCGTCGATAGCGTCGGTACCCGCGATTATACGATGATCATGGGTGTGACGATCTTCTATGCCGCTTTCTATATTATCATGGTCTTGCTGGTGGATGTCGCTTACTCCTTCATCGATCCCCGGATCAGACTGGGAAAGAGAATGGAGGACTGACGGATGGCTAACCAAGACTTCGAATTCATCGGCAGCGAAAAAAAACTTGACAAAGAACAGATCCGTCCCAGTCTCAAGTACTGGGAGGACGTCTGGCGACGCCTGAAGAAGAACAAACTCGCCATGATCGGTCTGTTCGGAATCCTCGTAATCGTTCTGATCGCCATCTTCGGTCCGTTTCTGACCGGGCATACCTATTATGAGCAAGAGACAGACTATATCAATATTCCGCCGATCATCGACATTTACCAGATTGATGAAGACACTTATGTGTATCTCGCAAAAACCTATTATCTGATTTTGGTCACCGAAAATGGCAAGCTGATCGAACGTATTCCCGATATTGCCGTTGACCAGGTCAACAAACAAAGGACATATGACTATAACGGCGAAGTGATCACGGTCGACTTCTCGTATAAATCGAGTACCGACCCCGAGTACAAGAACGTCGATTTCTCCATTACCTACAAAGGCACGGAGATCTTCGACAAATACAAAACCACTGTGAATAAAACCTATCTCTTCGGATCCGACAAATTGGGCCGTGACGTTCTGACCAGAGTCTTCTATGGCGCCAGGATCTCGCTTACAGTGGCTTTGGTGGCATCGATCGTCAACCTGCTGATCGGCGTCACCTATGGAGCCATCTCCGGACTTGAAGGCGGAAGGCTCGACAATGTGATGATGAGAATCGTCGATATCATCAACTCGATTCCCTTGTTGCTTTATGTCATCCTGCTGATGGTGTGGCTGAACAACCGCGGTCTGTGGACGATCATCCTCACGCTCGGCTCGGTATACTGGGTCGGCATGGCCAGGCTGGTGCGAGGTCAGGTTTTGAGTTTGAAAAACCAAGAGTTCGTACTGGCCGCAAGAATGCTCGGTGTGCCCAAATCCCAGATCATCACGAGGCATCTGGTTCCCAATGCCATGGGCTCGATCATCGTCACCATGACGATGATGATCCCGACAGCGGTGTTCACCGAATCTTTCCTCAGTTTCATCGGCCTCGGGGTTTCCGCTCCGCAGGCTTCCTGGGGGACGCTCGCCAGCGATGCCCTCGGGGGACTCCAATTCTACCCGTACCAACTGTTCTTCCCCGCTTTCGCAATCGCTTTGACTATGCTGGCATTCAATTTCCTGGGCGACGGTCTGAGATCGGCTCTCGATCCCCGGTTGAGAAGGGGGTAAAACATGGCTAATATCCTAGAACTCAAGAATCTGCATACATCGTTCTTCACCCATCAGGGTGAAGTCAAGGCCGTGAGAGGTCTCTCGTACGAACTCAACCAGGGCGAAATCCTGGGCATTGTCGGCGAATCCGGCAGTGGCAAGTCCGTATCGGCCATGTCCATCATCGGCCTGGTCGATGAACCCGGCCGCATCGTCAAGGGCAGTGTCTTGTTCGACGGTCGTGAACTCGTCGGCCTGCCCAAGAAGGAACTGGAAAACATCAGGGGCAAGGAAATCTCGATGATCTTCCAGGACCCGATGACATCGCTTAATCCCGTCTTCAGGATCGGTTCGCAGATCACCGAGGTGATCATGCGTCATACCGAGATGAAAAAATCCGAAGCCACGGAAAAAGCCATCCAGCTGTTGAAACTGGTCGGCATTCCCGAGCCCGAAGACCGAATCAGAAACTATCCTCATCAATTTTCGGGAGGCATGCGGCAACGGGCGATGATCGCGATGGCGATCTCCTGTGATCCGAAATTGCTGATCGCCGATGAGCCCACCACCGCTCTGGATGTCACCATCCAGGCGCAGATCCTGGAATTGATGCGCGATCTGAACAAGAAACTGAACACGGCGGTAATCCTGATCACCCACGACCTCGGCGTCGTCGCCGAGACCTGTGACAAGGTGATCGTCATGTACGGCGGCATGGTCATGGAAAAGGCTTCCGTCCTGGAACTGTTCGACAATCCCCAACATCCATATACACGCGGACTCAAGCAGTCGGTGCCCAAAGATGTTACCGGGGAAAGAAAACGGCTGGAGCCGATCGCCGGCACACCACCGGATCTGCTCAAGCCACCGCCCGGATGTCCGTTTTCACCACGGTGTCCGCATACGATGGAAATCTGCCTGAAACAGGCGGCACCGCTCTACAAGATCTCTCCGACCCAGTCGGCATCGTGCTGGTTGCACCATCCGGAAGCTCCCGACGGTCTGAATTTCATCAAGACCGACGCGGTGGAAACGGAGGTGGAAGCATGAACGGCGAAAAAGTCCCCTTGCTTGAAGTCAGGAATCTGAAAAAATACTTCGTATCCGGTTCCCGTCTTGCCGGGAGAAAAGTGCTGACCGCCGTCGACGGCATCACCCTGACCATCTACAAAGGCGAGACTTTCGGCCTGGTGGGCGAGTCGGGATGCGGAAAGACGACGGCCGGAAGAACCATCTGCCGGCTCTACAATCCCACGGGCGGCGAAATCATCTTCGATGGCGTCGACGTGGCAAGACTCAAGGAAAAAGACCTCAGGAGTTTCCGCCGGCGGGTCCAGATGATCTTTCAGGACCCATACGCTTCGTTGAATACCAGAATGACGGTCACCGACATCATCTCCGAAGGCATCAGGGCCAATAAGTTGCTTTCAAGAGAGGACGCCAAATCGAGAATTTACGAGCTGCTCGACCTGGTCGGTCTCAAGCGCGAGCATGCCAGCCGTTATCCTCACGAGTTTTCCGGGGGGCAGCGGCAGCGGATCGGCATCGCGAGGACCCTTGCGGTCGAACCCGAACTCATCATCTGCGACGAACCGATATCGGCGCTCGACGTCTCGATCCAGGCCCAGATCGTCAACATGCTCGAGGATCTCCAGGCAGAATTCGGACTCACATACCTCTTCATCGCCCATGACCTTTCGATGGTCAGGCACATCTCCGACCGGATCGGCGTCATGTATCTAGGCAAACTCGCCGAGGTCGCGGAAAGCGACGAACTCTACACGCATCCCTATCATCCCTACACCCAGTCGCTCCTGTCATCGATCCCGATCCCCGATCCCCGCGAAAACGCGAAGCAGAAGCGGATCGTGCTCCAGGGCGATGTCATGAGCCCGATCAATCCCAAGCCGGGATGCCGGTTCGCCCCCAGATGCCGCTATGCCAAGGACATCTGCCGCACCGAGACTCCGGAACTGCGGGAAATAACCAAGGATCATACGATCGCCTGCCATCTGGCAGAAGAGATCAATGCGGATTTAAACACTTAGGTGGTTAAATTATAAAAAAAATCTATAAGAAGGGAAGAGAAGAAAGAAATGAAAAAACTGTTTTTAGCGTTATTGGCTATCGTACTGGGACTTTCATTCGCAGCCTGCAACAAGACTTCTGACGAAGGCGTGCTGAATTGGAACATCGGTGCCGAGCCACTGACAATCGACCCGACCTTGAATGGAGCGTCTGACGGCGGCGACGTCATCAACCAGACATTCGAAGGCCTGGTTCGTGAAAAAGAGGGTGTCATTTATCCGGGAATCGCGGAAAGCTGGGAAACTTCCGAGGATGGACTCACAGTCACCTTCCATTTGCGTGATTCCAAATGGAGCGACGGATCCGATCTCACAGCCAGTGATTTCGTATACTCCTGGAAGCGGGGGATGGATCCTGCGACAGCATCCGAGTATTCATGGGTTTGGGAATACACCAATATCGTCGGTTCTTACGAAGCGGTCTTTGAAGAAGGCTCGCTGGACGATGTCGGCGTGGAAGCTACCGATGACAATACTTTGGTTGTCACCCTCAAGCAACCGACTCTGTATTTTGTCAGTTTGATGTCCTTCTTTCACTTCTTGCCCGTCAAGCAGTCAGCCGTTGAAGCTACTGGTGGCGAGGAGGGACTCTGGGCCGCCAATCCGGACCTTGTCGTCAGCAATGGCCCGTTCGTCCTGACAGGGTACACCGTTGGTGATGGCCTGGTTCTGGAAAAGAACGAATACTACTGGAACAAAGACGAAGTCAAGTTGAGCAAGATCGTCGGCAAATTCATCGACGACTCCCAGACGGCTTACAACGCCTATCAATCTGGAGATCTCGACTTCATTCCCGACGTTCCGCCGGCCTTGATGCAGACCCTGATGACAGAAGCGGAAGACTTCTATGTATTCGCCCTGTTCGGAACATATTACTACAACTTCAACCTGGATCGTGTCGAATGGCAGAACGTGAAACTCCGTCGCGCCATGGCTTACGCCATCGACCGTGAGGCGATCTGCGAGACCATCGGTGGCGGACAGCTGCCGGCCATGGGCTTCGTACCTCCGGGGATGCTTGACAACAGCGGACTTGATTTCTCCGAGATGTCGGGCAACTACGGCTTGGTTCCCGATGACGGAAACTACACAGAAGCGGAAGCCCTGTTCGCGGAAGCCGCGGACGAGATGGGCTATACCGTCGAAGAACTTCAGACTCTGCTTTCGACCAAGGTCATCATGTACAACACGAGCCTAGGCCATCAGCAAGTCGCCGAACTCGTCCAGGAATCCTGGCGTCAGGTTCTGGGCATCGAATTCACCCTCGAGAACCAGGACTGGGCTATCTTCCAGGATACCAGAAGAGATGGTCTGTATGACATCGCCCGCGGCGGCTGGTTGACAGACTTCATGGATCCCGCCGGCATGTTGGCGATCTTCACGACCAATAACGCCTACAACGATCCGAATTACGCCAATGAAACCTACGACCTGTTGATGACGGAAGCCCAGGAGGCCACTTCTCCTGCCATCCATTTCAACAAACTGTATCAGGCACAGGCCATTCTGATGAATGACATGCCAGTAGTTCCCGTCTACTACTATTCCGACATCATGATGGTGAAGGACTATGTACAAGGCTGGAGCAGAAGCGTGCTCGGCTCCGTTGACTTCAGCGGCGCAGAAATCGTACCGGCATCCTAATTTTTCCTCTAAAACTCCCCTGCCAAGGATTTAACTCCGCCAGGGGAGTTTTTTTATGCCTTTTCGCTTCCAGATCGGATTTTGGGTGTATAATCAATCTATACAAGATAGGGGGCAATATAAATGAGCGTTTTCTATATGAAACAAAAGGTATTTTCCTTCAAGGACAAATACAAGATCTTCGATGCCGAAGGCAAGCAGGTATACCATTGCGCCGGCAAGGTGTTCTCGTTCACCCGGAAAAAGGAACTCTTCGACTCTGTCACCAACCAGCACCTTTACACCCTGAAACGGGCCTTGTTCCGGTTGCTGCCGAAATACTACCTGATCGATCCCAAGGACAACAGTACGGTCGCGACGATCCAGAAGAAACTCGCGCTGATGAAGCATAAGCTCGAGATCGACAGCGGCCTGGGGGCATATGTGATCGAAGGCAACCTGTTCGCCCATGATTTCGGGATCCTGGAAAACGGCGGCGAGATCGTTTCCGTCCACAAGAAATGGGTTTCCTTCGGCGATTCCTACGAGATCACGATCAAGGACGAGGCGAAAGTGCCGTTCTTCCTGGGCATGGTCGTCCTGATCGACGACTGTCTCTTCGAGAAGCCAAGACGGCACAATTTCTGATTTCCCTGCATATAAAAATGCCATTCCGAAACTTGCGGATGGCATTTTCTTTAGCGATTATGGGCGATGCAAAAGTCCTTTGCGGCCCGGTACAGGTAGGTGCTGGCGTTTTCCATGGCCTTTTGTGGGGAAATGGTCCGAGGCGAGATCTCGGTGACTGTTTCCAGCCCCTCGGGAAGCGGCCTGGTTTGCGGCCAGTCGACCCGGCCGGCGAAAGCATGGACCGGAATCCTGTGGCTGTTGGCGACACTGACGATGCCGGAGATCGCTTTCCCCGACACGCTCTGGCTGTCGAACTTGCCTTCGCCGGTGACGATCAGGTCACAGTCTTGGAGAAGGACGGGATCCAGCGCCAGGTCCAGGATGGTCTTGATGCCCGGACGGATTTCCGCCTGGAAGAGGGGTTTCAGGGAAGCGGGAATTCCGCCCGCCGCTCCCGCCCCGGAAAAATCGGGATCGATACCGGTGGTTGCTTTCAGGAGATCGGCATAGGCACGCAGGTTTTCATCCAGTATCGGCAATTTGTCGGCCGGGGTCCCTTTTTGGGGAGCATAGGTATAGGCGGCGCCTGAGGGACCATAGAGCGGATTCGTGACATCCGCGAGACAGGTGATCGAGGTATGGCGGACGGTGTCGGGAACGGACAAGGTATCGATCCGGGCGATTTCCGACAGGGTGTATCCGGTCGGCAGGAAGGCGATGCCCCTTCGGTCGAAAAACCTGATGCCAAGGGCTTTGGCGATCCCGCAACCGGCGTCGTTCGTGGCGCTGCCGCCCAGGCCGAGATACAGCTTGCGTACGCCTTTGCCGATGGCGTCCAAGATCAGTTCGCCGACGCCATATGTCGTCGTGAAGCCGGGATCGGACTTATCGTCCGCCAGCAACAAACCTGCCGAAGCCGCCATTTCGATCACGGCTGCGCCCGAATCCAGCAAGGCATAGAAACTGTCCACCTGCCTGTGGTTCGGCCCCATGGTCCGGCAGAAGACCTTCTTGCCGGGAGCGAAGGCCAGGAAGCAATCCACCAGGCCTTCGCCACCATCGGAAACCGGAATCTTCACCACCTCGGTATCGGGACTGTATTCCCTGATGGCGGCGGCGATGATGTCTGTCGCCTCCACATTGGAGAGCGAGCCTTTGAAAGAAGCGCTCATCACCAGGATCTTTTTCATCCCTTGAGCCTGCTTTCCAGTTCGGTTTCAAAGACGTTCATTCCCAGTCTTTGGGTTTTTTTGCGCCATCTTTTCGGGAGCTTTCCGGTGTCGGTCTTGACAGAAGTGATCGCTTCGCAATAGGATTCGACGAAAGCTTCCTCTTCCTCGTGACATCGCCATGCAAGCTTTCTTTTGGCTTCATCATCGGGAGAAGATGCCAGCAAATCGTCCACCAGGTGGACGAAACGCTTCTGGATCGTCATCAATTTGCCCTTGTATGCTTTCTCGTCCACGATTCCCGCATAGATGGCGCGGACCAGGTATTCCCGTTTCAGCCAATAGGCGAGGGAATCTGCTTCGTTCGTGAATGCCGGCGGGATAACCTGACCGAAAAAGGTGGGTTTGTAGAGGGAAAGACAAGGAGTCGAGCAGCCGGTGAGCCAGATCGTTTCGGTATCGGTTTTCCCGGTGACGATCATGCTCGCGGTGGTATGGTCGCCAAGCAGGCTGTAGTGCATGCAGGGGGATTTCAGACTGCCCTTGGAAAAGAGTCTTCCGGGATCATTGTCGGCATGCGATCTCAGGACTTCCATCACCGCTTCCGGACCGGAGATTTCGTCACCAGCCAATAATTCATGCACCAGGGACTGGCGGTTTCGGGAACAGGAGAAGAAGGTGAAGAGCGGTTCCGTGTTTTTCCTGGCGAACCCGTCGGGATCGGATAGCGATGAAAAAGATATGTGCTCATTCACCGAAAGGCGATTGCTGATGTTGGCCTGTCCCTTCACTTCCTTGACGATCCAGTTCTTGCCGGAGGTCTCCAGGATGAAAGCCTGACCGGGGTCCGCGACCAGGAAGGAATTGTCGTAATAGAAGGGCTTTTCGAAGCCGCAGTTTCCGCCCTGGCCGTATTTTTCCAGGAAGAAGATGATCGTGTCGACGGCTGTTTTGGCCGTATCGCCCTGTTCCAAACCCAGTCTCAGGAGATCCATCCCGATCAGGGCTTTGTCCTTGTTGCCTTTGGCCCTGGTGAAGACGGCTTCGTTGCCGATCATGACCGATTGGTCGTTCACACCCATTTCCGCACCCCACATCCAACTGGGCTTGACGAGCAGCATGGCATGGGAGGCGTATTGTTCCTCGATGCCGATATAGGTGCATTTCCTGGCTTTGGTCGTGTCTGGTTCAGCGGGTATGAAGACGGTGAGGTTGGGTTCGTTGGGACTTCTGTCGCTGTTCTTGCCGAAATAGAAGTCATCAGGAGTGTATTTGCATAAAGTGTCGCACATTTGTCTTCTCCTTAATATATAAAGGCTTCTTTTCCAGTTTATGACTTGCCGGGCGAAATGTCAAGATTCCGCCAGCTTTGTGGATAAAATCATTCATTGTTCCAAAAAATAAAAAATTATGAAAATAACGCTTGACATTTCATACTATGCATTATATAGTATTGTGTGTAAGGATGTATTATGCGTAGGGAGGTATGACTTTGGACACACAATTGAAGAAAGGACTACTGGAAACATTGGTTCTGGCTTCGCTCAAGTACGAGGACTCGTACGGATACAAGATCATCCAGGACGTATCGCAGGTGGTGGACATATCCGAATCGACGATGTATCCGATCCTGAGAAGGCTGGAACAGCAGAAACTGGTCAAGACGTATAACACCGAATTCAACTCCCGGATCCGGAAATATTACCGGATCACCGAACTTGGCGAAGCCAGGTTGAACGAATCGCAGGATGAATTCCGACAACTGAAAAAAATCTATGATTATATTTTGAGGTAGGGATGGACCATGAGAAAAAAAGAATTCTTGCAACAACTTGAAAACAAACTGAATGTCGTCCGGAAGACAGAATCGGTCGAAATCATCAGCTATTATGACGAGATCATCCAGGACGCCATCGATTCCGGCGAGAACGAGTCCGAGTTCATCAACCGGCTCGGCAGCATCGACCAGATCGTGGACACGATCCGGAAAGATGCCGGCTTCGTGCAGAAACTGAAAGAAAAACGGGACTTCACTTTGCGAGAAGCCATCAATACCACGGCCAAGATCGTCGGCTACGCGATCTTCGGCATCGTTAGTTTCGCGATCGTCGTTGCCTCTGCGGCCTTGGTGATCTCGGGATTGTCGACCGCGATCTACTCGGGTATCCTGATGGTTGTATCGGATGAGGGCATATACCTGCTCCTGATGCGGCTCGGAAACGTGATCCTGGGCATCGGCCTCGTGCTGTTCGCCTGTGGTGTCTTCTCCTGGTATTTCCGCTTTTCCAAGAAATCAATCGAAAAACTGCTTCGGGAAGTCCAGAAGCGGCTCAGAAAGGAAGCATAGAAAATGTTTAGAGTTATGAAAATCGGGTTGGTCCTCATCATCATCGGCTTTGTCGCTTCGGTCGCCTTCGGCATCGTCGCCGGGGCCTCGTTCACCAGTTACTTCGGCGATGAGGATTACACATATGTGGAAAAGACCTATGCGTTGGACGATTTCACGGGCTTCGACATCTCCCTCGACAACAAGGCCGTTATCGTTCTGCCTTCGGAAACCGGCAACGTGGAAATCAAATATTATGACTCCGATCTCAACTGGATCAATGTCGACGAGTCCGGCAGCACACTCATCATGGAAAGCGACCATGAATGGTATGCGAATCTGGTTGTCAACTTCAATTTCATCAGTCTGGCCAAATATGCCGATTTCTACCTTTATATACCCGTTACCGAAAACTACGACATCAAGATCCAGACCGCCAATGGCATCATGACCATGGATGACTATCTGAACGCCGGGGTGATCGACCTTGCGACCTCGAACGGCACGATCACGCTCACGAACGTCGCTTCCGATAGCACGATCGACCTGAAATCCTCCAACGGACGCATCGAACTCACGAACGTTGAATCACCCGATGAAATCAGCATGGACACCATGAACGGGAGAATCGTCATGAATCAGGTCGAGACGGAATCCATCGTCGCGGATACCTCGAACGGCAAGGTCACGGGTTCCGGTATCGTGACTTCAAATCTTGAGGCCCACACCTCCAATGGCGACATCGAACTTTCGCTCCAGGGCAGCTTCGCCGACTATCACATCCAGATGTCGACCTCCAACGGCGGCTATTACTTGAACGGCGACAAGGTCACCCTCAATGTCTACAATACCGACAAGACGAACGACATCGACCTTGACACCTCGAACGGCAACATCGAAATCAGTTTTTCTTCCTGAAGAGCACACTAGTGCTCTTTTTTTTTCATTCGTTCTTTATCTCGAGCCATCGATGATAGTATAATGGATCCGGAGATTATGATTATGAGCCCGAAAACCAAGTTGGGAAAGGAAACCTGAAAATGGAAGCCAAGCTCAAAGCGTCAAGCCAGTTCGTGATCGAAGGATACGACTGGGGACCCGTCATCACCGCCATCATCCTCGAAGCCAAGGAATTCGGTCCCGGGGACGAACCCGCAACCGAAATGTTTCAAGCCTATATCAGAAAACAGAATGTCAAGCATGAGATCAAGATCCGAAAAATCGAGATGGGACGGGGAACGCTCACGATCCACCCCGCTATCCATCCATCCTTCGCATATCTCACGGCGCATAATTACAACCACATCGAAGGCCGTAGCAGTTTCGATGAATTCATGGAATTTTCGCTCGAATTGAAGGGCGAGTTGAAAACCCGGAAAGGCACATTCACCACCGTTGAAATCGTCGGTCAGAAAGCGAGTCTGATCCCCGTATGCGAACTGTTCGGGGAAAACGAGTATCATTTCGATCATCGGACGACCCTGAAGTACTACCTTCATGAACCATCCGGCAAGAAAGACATGCCCCTGATAGTCTGGCTCCATGGGGCAGGAGAGGGCGGAAGCGACAAACGGATCGCCCTCACCGGCAATCCCGTATCGAGACTAGTCGAGCCCGATATCCAGACGGTCTTCGGGAAAGCTTGTGTGCTTGTCCCCCAGGCTCCGACTTTCTGGATGGACGCCGGCGACGGGACCTATACGGCCGACGGCAAGGCGATCTATCTGAAAGCGCTCCACGGTCTGATCGAGAAGGTCGTCTACAAGAACGCGAAGATCGACCGGCACCGGATCTATGTCGGCGGTTGTTCCAACGGCGGCTACATGACCATCGCACTATTGATCCATTATCCCGAAAGCTATGCCGCCGGGTTTCCGATCTGCGAGGCCTATCATGACAAATGGATCACCGCGGAAGATCTCAAAGCGCTTGCGGGAACGCCACTTTGGTTCACGCATGCTCACAATGATCCGGTCGTGCCTTGCGAAAAATTCTCGGTCGCGACCTATGAACGGTTGCTTCGACAGGGGGCCAAGGATGTCGAGCTGTCGCTTTTCGACGCGGTCCGCGATTATTCCGGCCTTTATCAAGATGCTTCGGGAAATCCATATGGTTACCATGGGCATCTCTCCTGGATCCTGACCCTGAACCGCCAGTGCCGGAAAACCATTGACACTCAGGAAGTGGAACTATTCTCCTGGCTGAGGGAAAAGGCCAGATACTGACAGCTGTAATGCGATGATATCACCTGTTTATCACCAAATTCCAGCATAATATGGGTGAAGGAAACCATTTTGCAATCGACCGGCGACAAAAAGCTAGTTGTTTTTGGCTTCAATGGTGTATAATGTTCTATAGACAAAGCTGGGTGATAACATGATTTTCATGGATATTGGCAAAAGAAAGTTCAAAATGACCCTGGGTTATTTTCTTTTTCGTTATAAATACTATCTGATAGCGATCTTTCTCATCGGTACTTTCTTCCTGGTCAAGGATCTCGTCACCAAAAGGGAAGTCATGGTCTACGATGTCTACAGCAACTATCTCTACACCATCGACACCCACAAGGGCTTGTCGATCATGCATGCCCCCGACGTGGAAATACCCGATGGATATACGATCGTCTGGTACGACAATCCCGAGTATGAAGGAACGCGGATCGGCTTCCCCTACCTTGTGGAGGACGACGGGGCCATCTATCCGAAGCTGGTGGGCAAATACTATGCCATCACCCTTTATCCCCAAAACGGTGAGCCCTCGACGATGATCGTCAGAAAATACAACTCGCCGCTGACGGCTCCGGAGGATCCCGTACGCGAAGGTTATTTCTTCGCCGGTTGGTATGAGTCGGGATCTCCGACCGCTTTCGAATTCACCGTGATGCCCCTTGATGGCGCCGATTTGTATGCCAAATGGATCAGGATCATCGACGGATCATAAGCAAGACGCCTTTTTCCTTCCGGAAACAGGCGTTTTTTTTGCGGAAAAGGCAGGATTTTTCCCCGTGATGGCGAAAAAGGGAAAAACATGGTATGATAGTGATTGTAGATAACATCCCGAGGGAGATGATTTACATGGAAAAGGTCTTTCCGTTCCGCCTTTTCTTGACCAGCGATCTGCACGGGCATCTGATGCCCACGGATTATGCCCACGGCCGTTCTTCGTCGGATTCGCTGGCGAATGTGGCTTCCATCATCAAGGCCAACCGGACCGAGAACTCGGTTCTCATCGATTTGGGCGATACGATCCAGGGCAGTCCGATGATGGAATATCATCAACAGAACCGCCATCGATGCCCGAATCCGGCAGCGCTTTGTTTCAACTATCTGAAATACGACTATTTCATTCCCGGGAACCATGATTTCAATTATGGCCGCAATTATCTGGAAAGTTTCATCAACCAGCTCTCCGCCGCCACCCTTTGCGCAAACATTCTGACCGATACTGGTGAATATGCCTTCGGGTTGCCCTATGAGATCATCAGCTACCCCGAAGGACCGAAAGTGGCGATCATCGGCGTCACCACCCAGTACATACCCCACTGGGAAAAAAAGCACAATATCCATAACCTTGTCTTCAAAAACGCCTTTGAAGTCGCCAGGGACCTGGTTGCTCAAATCAGGCAAGACAACCAGGCGGATCTCGTCATCCTCGCCTACCACGGCGGCTTCGAACGGGATCTCGAAACCTTCGAACCCTATGTCGAGGATACGGGTGAGAACCTCGGATCGAAAATGCTGGCCTCCATCAAGGGTATCGACATCCTCTTGACCGGCCACCAGCACCGCACCATCCTCCAAAGTGTCGGCGACACCTTGGTGATCCAGCCGAAATTCTTCGGCAAGGCGCTGGCGATGATCGATGTCGTCTTAGTCAAGAAGACGAAATGGATCATCGAAAGCAAACAAGGCGTCCTGATCGACACTGCCGACTATGTGGCCGACAAGGACACCTGTGCCCTCCTGAAGGAGATCGAAGCGAAAACCGAGCGCTATCTGGACAAGGTCGTGGGTTATGTCCCCAACGACGACATGAGGATAGAAGACGGCTTCGAGGCCAGATTCCACAAACACAAGATCGTCTCCCTGATCAACCGGGTGCAAATGGAAAAGACCGGAGCGATGATCAGTTGCTGTTCACTCGGAAACGACGTGACCGGTTTCGGGCGCGAGATCACGATCAGGAACATTTTATCCACCTATGTGTTCCCGAACGATCTCGTCATGCTGGAAATCGACGGCGCCAACCTGAAACTAGCGTTGGAAAAGAATGCGGAGTACTTCGCGATCGAAAACGGGAAGATCGTCGCCAATCCGAAGTATTCGTTCCCGAAAATGGAACATTACAACTATGACATGTTCGACGGCATCGATTACACGATCGATGTCTCCCGACCGATCGGATCGAGAATCATCTCGTTGCGAAGGGCTGGGAAAGACATAGCTCCCGAGGACAGCTTCACCCTGGCGATGAACAATTACCGGGCGACCGGCGGGGGCGAGTTCACGATGTATCGCAACCTGAAGATAATCCGCGAATTTCCGACGGACATCGCCTCGCTTCTCATCGAATACATCAAGAAGCGCAAAACGATCGTCTGCGAAGAAACCGACAACATCAAAGTCATCATGGACAAACGGAAATGACGGGGATATCCTCGTCATTTTCCGTCTTTATTTTCAGATATGTGTGGTCTTGAAAGCCTAAATATGGTATAATAAACTTTACAAAAAAAACCGGCATTCCCGGTTGTCGGCACCGATATTTTTTTTATCCCGCCGACAAATCCGTAGTTAAGGCGGTCGATACAATGGCGGAAGGGATTGTGCTCGCAGGCGGATACTCCTCGCGTTTCAGCACCAACAAGATGACGACCCTCCTCAATGGCAAGCCCCTGATCAGACATACTGTCGATACCATGACGAGACACGTCACGAAAGTATATGTCGTGACCGGTTTTTACCACGATGAGATCGTCAGGCTTTTCCAGGACGATTCGCGTGTGGAAATCGTCCGGAATCCGGATTTCGCCAAAGGCATGTTCACTTCGATCAAACAGGGAGTCGCGATGGTAAAGAGTGATTTTTTCCTTATCCCCGGAGACTGCCCGTTGGTCGACGATTCCACATATGGGAAGTTGTTGTCTTCATCCGGAACGATCCGGGTTCCGATTTATCGGAACCGGAAAGGCCATCCGATCTTTCTGGAAAAAAACCTGATTCCCGAATTGCTTTCGGAACCCGACACCTCGAATCTGCGGATATTCCGCGACCGGCATGAAGTGAACTATGTCATAACCGAAGATGAAGGCATCGTCAGGGATATCGATACCCTGACTGACCTAGTTGAGACAAGCGTTAAGCTGAAAGGAGATACTACCAAATGAACATCAAGGAGTTTTACCAGCCACAAACGCTCGATGAAGCCTATGACAAACTGAACGAAAACCCGAACAACCAGGTCATGGGCGGCGGTGCTTGGATGAAACTGTCTGCCGCCAACGTGGATACCTTGATCCAACTCGGAAACTTGGGGCTGGAAGCCATTTCGGAAACCGAGGACAAGCTCACGATCGGCAGCTATGCCACCCTGAGACAGGTGGAAAAGCACAAGAGCGTCCAGACCTTATTCGACGGCATGCTTTCCCAGGCGATCAAGTCCGTGATGGGAGTCCAGATCCGGAATATCGCCACCATCGGCGGTACCGTCATGGGCAGATATCCGTTCTCGGACATCATGACCGCCCTGCTTGCCCTCAAGATCGACCTTGTATTCTACCATCAGAAAAAAATCTCCCTCGAAGAATATCTCAAAATCCGCAAACCGGAAAAGGATTTGCTGCTGTTTGTCGAAATCGCCAAGGAAAACGGTCACGGCTATTTCCGCAAGGTGAGCAAGACAGCCCTTGATTTCGCCATCCTGAACGTAGCAATCACCAAGATGGACGATAGGACCAGGATCACGATCGGTGCCAGACCCGGTCTGGCGGAACTGGCCTACAAGGCCATGGAACTGGCCGATTCCGGTCCGGAAGCCACATTCGATCACATCGGCGAAGTCGCAGCATCCGAACTGGAGTTTACCACTAACAGCAAAGCCTCGAAGGAATACCGGCAGGAGCTGGCCAAAACCTATGTCAAACGCGGACTGAAGGTGGTGACGGACCATGAAAGTTAAACTCATCATCAACAAGGAAACGAAGTATTTCCACGTCCTGCCGGGAGAGTATCTCGTCGATACCCTGCGCAAGGCCAACTACCTTTCGGTTAGAAGAGGCTGCGACACCACGAACTGCGGCGTCTGCACCGTGCTTCTGGACGGCAGACCCGTACCTTCCTGCTCCGTCTTGACCGCTGTCGCCGACAATCATGAGATCACGACGGTGGAAGGCATCCAGGACGAAGCGGGCAAACTCGGTTCCCATTTCGGCCATGAAGGCGCCGATCAATGCGGATACTGCAATCCCTCCCTAGCCCTCACGGTCTATGCCATGAAACAGGAACTAAAAAATCCAACTGATTCTGAAATCAAGGATTACCTGGTGGGCAATCTATGCCGATGCACCGGCTATCTTGCCCAGGAAAAGGCGATCCGGAAATATCTGGGTGATGAATCATGAAGGTCGTGAACAATCTCAATCCGTCGATCGACGGCAAAGGCCTGATGATGGGCCGACATGGATACACTGATGATTTCGCGGAAAAGGATTCGCTGATAATCAAGATCCTGCACAGCCCCCATCCTTTCGCCAGGATCAAGTCGATCTCGATCGACAAGGCCAAGGCTTTGACGGGCGTCGAAATGGTCCTCACCCACAAGGATTTCCCGAGGGTTCCCTTCACCAGGGCCGGCCAGGGATATCCCGAACCCTCTCCCCACGACAAGTTCGTCCTTGACGAATATGTCCGCTATATCGGCGACGAAGTCGCCTGTGTGGCCGCCATTTCCGAGGCCGTCGCCAAGGAAGCGCTGAAACTGATCGAAGTCGAGTACGAAGTCTTGGATCCCATCCTCGATTTCGAAACGGCCAAGGACAACCAGACCATCTTGCATCCCGAACCGGAAATCCATGAGATGTTTCCGATCGGTTTCGAACCCAAACGCAACATCGCCGCCGCATATCACATGCATATAGGCGATGTCGAACAAGTCCTCAAGAACTGCGACGTTACCGTCGAAGAGACTTTCTATACTCAGGCCCAGGCGCATACTATGCTTGAACCGCATGCCGTCAACGCCAGGCTCGACTACCAGAATCGGATCGTGCTTTATTCTTCCACCCAGACACCGTTCCATGTGCGCCGGATCCTGTCGCAGACACTCGGGATTCCCTTATCGCGGATCCGGGTCATCAAACCCCGGGTCGGCGGCGGCTTCGGCGGAAAACAGGCCCTCCACGGGGAAATGTTCGCCACCTATGTGACTTGGAAGACCGGAAAACCATCCCGTATCGTCTATACCAGGAAAGAAGTCTACGAGTCGACCTATACCAGACATCCGATGAAAATCACGATGGCTTTGGGAGCGATGAAAGACGGAACCCTGAAGGCGATCGACTGCAAGGTCCTTTCCGATACCGGCGCCTACGGAGAACACGCCCTGACCGTCTTCATGGTCACGGGTTCGAAAGTTTTACCCCTCTATAACAAGGTCGAGGCCGTCCGTTTCGGCGGCGACGTCGTCTACACCAACCATACACCTTCGGGTGCTTTCCGCGGCTACGGCGCGATCCAGGGCAATTTCGCCCTGGAATCTGCGGTTGACATCCTGGCCGCCAAACTCGGCATGGACCCGATCGCCTTCCGGCAGAAGAACATGATGAAAGAAGGCGAGACCTCGCCGATCTTCGCGATCATGGGCGAGGGAACCGAAGGCACGGCCATGAACATGGACACCTGCAAACTGGAATATTGCCTGAACCGGGGCCTGGAACTGATCGACTGGAAAAACAAGTATCCGCGTTTCGGGGAAACCGAAGACAAGATCAGATCCGTCGGCATGGCGATCGCGATGCAAGGCAGCGGCATTCCCTATATCGACATGGGCTCGGCCGCGATCAAGCTCAACGATGACGGATTCTACAACCTGATGGTGGGAGCGACCGAGATCGGACAGGGCAGCGACACGATCCTGGCCCAGATCGCGGCCGAGGAATTGGAAACAGACCTCGACAAGGTCGTCATCTATTCCTCGGACACCGACCTGACGCCGTTCGACGTCGGCGCCTATGCCTCCTCGACCACCTATGTATCCGGAAACGCCGTCCTGAAAGCGGCGAGAAAACTCAAGGAAATGATGATCGAAGCCGCCGCCAGGCAGCTTAAGGCCTCGCCCCGGGAGATCGAATTCGACGGCAAGGAATTCCGCTCGCTTGCCGGCAAGAAAGTCTCCCTTGTGGATTTCTCGAACAAAATCACCTATGGTGAAGACCAGGAACAACTCCAAGCCACCTCGAGCTATGTGGGACACAAATCACCACCGCCCTTCATGGCGGGTTTCGTCGAATTGGAAATCGACAAGCATACCGGCGAAATGACCGTTCTGGACTATGTCAGCGTCGTCGACTGCGGAACGACAATCAATCCGAAACTGGCCCAGGGCCAGGTCGAAGGGGCGATCGTCCAGGGACTCGGGATGGCGATCTATGAAGACGTCATCGTCTCCAGCAAAGGCAAACTCGTCACCGGCGACATGATGACATACCGGATCCCGACCAGGAAGGAGATCCACAAACTGACGACCGAATTCGCAGAGAGTTACGAGGAATCAGGACCTTTCGGGGCCAAATCCGTTGGCGAGATCGGCATCGACACCCCGCCGGCGGCCGTGGCCAATGCCGTCATGAACGCCCTTGGAGTCAGAATCACCAAATTGCCGATCACACCGGAAAAAATAATCAGAGCATTGAAGGAGAAAAGATAAATCATGGCAAACAATTCGTTAATCAAGACCCCTTCCAGCGACAAGCTGACTTGGAAGCGGATCAGTTTCATCCTGTTCTACGGGTCGATCTGGGGAATCATCGAAGCCTCGCTCGGATACGTGCTGCATTTTCTGCCGGCACTGATCTCGGGAAGCATCATGTTTCCGATCGTGACCTTCATCCTGCTTCGCGCCTATGCCGGCGGGAAATCGAAACTTGATCTGGTTCTCGTCGCAGTGATCACGGCTGCGATCAAGAGCATCAATCTCTTCATGCCCGCGATCAACATCTGGAAAACCATCAATCCGATGATCTGCATCGTCCTGGAAAGCCTGATGGTGGTTGCCGTTTTGAATCTGCTGGCGAAAAAATCCCTCGTCGCCAAGCTTTCGGCTCTGCCTCTGGCGAGTCTGGGCTGGAATGCCCTCTATCTCACATACCTGTTCGTATCCTACCTCATCACCGGCAATCTTGCCCGCCAGATCGCGACCTTTGGCGCCTTCACCGATTATTTGTTGGTGAATTGCCTGTTGAGCGGAATTCTGGCCTCGGCGATCTATTTCGTCGGCGTCCTGGTCGACCGTAAACTCAGTTACCGCCACACTTTCAAAGTCTGGTTGTCGGTTCCGGCCTTCGCCCTGGCCGTGGTTCTGACGATCGTTTTGTAACCATAGAGAGGAAAGATTCCGATGGACATGTTTTTTGAACGCATGCTGGATTTGAAGCAAAGAGGCGTTCCTTTCATGTTGGTCACCGCCGTGGCCAAGGAAGGGGCTGGACCGGTCGATGTCGGCAAGAAAATGGTCGTCACAACGGCGAACGAGTCTTTCGGAACCGTTGGCGGCGGCGCTCTCGAATTCTATGCCCGACAGAAATGTCTGGCGCTTGTCAAAGAACGGAAGCATCTGCTTGAGACCTATCTGCTTTCGGAAGGAAAGATCCTGCCCGAGACGACATCGCTGCCGATGGTCTGCGGCGGCAAGGTCACGCTCTATTACGAATATGTCGGCCCCAAGGAAACCGTCTACATCTTCGGCGCCGGCCATGTGGCCAAGGCCTTGGCCCATATCCTTCGCACCCTCAACTTCCGCCTGGTCGTCATCGACGACAGAGGCGAAGTGCTGGATATGTTTCAGGATGCCGAGGAAAAACACAACCTTCCGTTCGTGGAGTTTATCGCCACCAAGGGCATCGAACCCGGAAGCATGGTGGTGATCGCCACGCCTTCGCACAAGCATGATTACCATGTCATCAACAAGATCCTGGAAGACAAGATCTTGCTCAAATATGTCGGGATGCTCTGTTCCCCGGAAAAACTGAAGGATTATCTCGACCAGACCTATCTCCGGTTCGGCCGGGACGTCGATCTAGGGAACTTCTATGCGCCGATCGGACTTGAGACCGGCGGCAACACGCCGGAGGAGATCGCCGTTTCGATCGCCGCCGAACTGCTTGCCGTCGCCAACGGCAAAACCGGACACAGACATATGCGGGAGGCCTGTTATGATCAGGATCGTTACTGGTAAGATCAACTCCTTCAAGACCCAGAGGATGATCGACCTGTATAAAAAGGAAGGCAAGGGCGACGGCTATGTGTCGCTCAAGATGATGCTGAAGGACAAGGTCCACAGCTATCAGGCCCAAAGACTCTCTACAGGAGAAAAGCTGCCGCTTGTCGTCCGGGACGAATTCGTCTATGAGGAGTTTCCCATCGGCTGCCGGATCGGGCCGTATCTGTTCAACCAGCTGACGGTGGAAACGATCATCGGGGAAATCTCCCAGATGATCAGGAAACGGATCGAACCCATCTTCCTCGATGAAGTGGGACTTTTGGAGATCGAAGGCAAATGCTTTGATCCGATCGTGCGCCGGATGGTCGATTCGGGTCTGGACGCCGTGTTTTCGGTCCGTGAGGACCTGATCGAGAAATTCGTCGCCAAATACAATATCAAGGACTACCGGATCCTCAGAAACTGATGGGAGTTGGTCATATGGTGGACAAAGCGATTGTAAACGGAAAAGTCTATCTGGACGGGACCATGGTCGATACCAACGTCTATATCCAGGAAGACAAGATCTATGCGATCAGCCGGGAGCATTATCCCGCCAGGGAGACGATCGACGCCTCGGGCCTTTTCGTTTTTCCGGGCCTGATCGATCCGCATGTCCATTTCGATCTTGATCTGGGCTTCATCCGTTCCGCCGACAATTTCGAGAAAGGCAGCATGATCGCCGCCCTGGGTGGCGTCACGACCGTCATCGACTTTCTCGAACCGGTCGACAACGAGACCGATCTGGAGAAAAGCTATCGCAAGCGTGTGTTCGAGGCCGAGGACAGCCGGATCGACTACAAGTTCCATGCCTGTATCAAGAATCCCCGCTGCGACCTCGAGAGTTTCGTGCTCAAGATGCTGTCTTTGGGCATGAATTCTCTCAAGTGCTTCACTACCTATTCCGAATCGGGCCGGATGACGAAGGATGAAGATATCATCGAATTGCTCAAACTGTCGGAAAAATACAAGTTCCTGCTCTTGGTGCATGCCGAGGACGACAAGTTGATCGACCTGTCGCCTTCGCTCACCTACCGCGACCTTTCGACCAAGAGCCGTCCCAGCGCGGCCGAAATCAACAAGGCCATGCAGCTGGCGGGCTACGTTTCCCGGTACGGTGGCTATCTCTACATGGTGCATGTCTCGAGCGGGGAAACGATCGAGAAACTCAAGGAAGCCCATTTTGACATTTTGAACAAGCGTTTCTTCATCGAGAGTTGTCCCCAGTATTTCCTGTTCGACAACAGCGCGCTCGAAAGGGATGACGGTTATCTTTATACCTGTGCGCCGCCCTTCCGCAGCAAGCTCGAGAACGTATACTTGCGGGAAAACATCGATTTCGTCCATACGATCGGCACCGATCATTGCCCGTTCCGACGCGATGAGAAAAGTTTCGAATACCTCTATGAGATCCCTTTGGGAATCGGCTCCATCGAGCATTCCTTCGACGTTATGTATGATCTTTTCGGTCTCAAGGTGATCGACAAGATGGCGAAAAACGTCGCCGTTCTCCATCGCCTCGAGAACCGTAAAGGCCGACTCAAGGTCGGTCTTGACGCCGATTTGTTCCTCTACAAACCCGGTGCCTCCCTGATCGAGGATGATCACTCGGACGGGGGCTATTCGATCTATATCGGACTCAGGAAGAAAGGAACCGTGGTCTCGACGATGGTAAGGGGCAATTTCGTCGTCCGGGACAGAGTGTTCGAAAGCGGATTCGGTTCCCTTCTGAAAGCAGGTGAAATCTGATGCAGGCGATCATAAACGCCATGATCTTTGATTTTGACAATTTCATCGCCAACGGATATCTCGTCTTTGACGAGACGGTGGAAGCTGTCGGACCGATGAGCGAGTTCGACGAAACCGCCGGCTTCGAAAAGATCATCGACGCCAAAGGAAAATTGGTGATGCCTTCCCTGGTCGCAGGACATACCCATATCTATTCCGCGTTCGCGAGAGGCCTCAGGATGCCTTTTGCCGCGCGTAATTTCCAGGATATCCTCGACCAGCTCTGGTGGCGGCTCGACAGCAAGATCGATAACGACGTCACATATCATTCAGCGATCGTCTCGGGTATCGACCATCTGAAAAACGGGGTCACGACCCTGATCGACCATCATGCCTCCGGCAAGGAGATCCTGGGCTCGCTAACTAGCCTCAGGCAGGCGATCGCCGATACGATCGGCATGCGGGGCGTCTTCGCTTTCGAGACGAGCGACCGGTTCGCTACCGACGAATGCATCCGGGAGAACCGCGAGTTCGCCCGGGAGAACAAAACGCCTTTCGCCGCCGGAATGTTCGGACTTCACGCCTCGATGAGCCTGTCCGACCAGACCCTGGCCAAAGTCAGGACGGGAGGGGACAAGCTTCCGATCCACATCCATGTCGCCGAAAGCCAGATGGATGAGGACCTTTCGGTCGAAAGACACGGCTACCGGATCATGGAACGCCTGGAACATTCCGGAATCATCACCGAAGATTCCCTGTTTGTCCATTGCATCCACATCAACGATCTGGAGCTCGGGATCATCAAACGCTCAGGCGCCACCGTCTGTCTCAACGTGTCCTCGAACATGAACAACGGGGTCGGCCTTCCCGACTACAGGAAATTCCGGGACCAGGGAATCCCCGTGATCCTCGGCAACGACGGGCTGCATCCGTCGATGGCCAACGAGTATCTCAATTTGTATTATGCCACCCATCTCTATAACGAATCGGTTTCTGCCTTTTCCCTCCAGGACCTGCAGGCGGTGATCGACGAGACCTATCGTTACGCTTCGCGTCGACTGGGAATCAGACTCGGTCGCTTCCAGAAAGGCTATGCGGCCGATTTCCTCATCATTCCCTATGTCCCGCCGACCCCGATCAATCGGCTGAATGCCTCCGGGCATCTGTTTTTCGGTCTCTTTCCGAGTTTCCGGCCCCAGGATGTGTTCGTGGCCGGAAAGAGATTGATCCGGAATTACCAGCCAACAGGCAGACTCAAAAAGGCCTATCGCGACAGTCTCGAGGCCGCAAGAACCCTCTGGCAAAGATTGGCTATCAAGGAGGAAAACCTATGAACCTGAAAACCCAATTCGACAACCTGGTGTTGGCCAATCCCTTGATGGTCGCTTCGGGTCCTTTGAACGGCGACTATGAAAAGTTGAAATACATGCACGACCAGGGACTGGGCGCCATCACCACCAAGACGATCTCCACCCGGGAACCGAAGATACCCAAACCCTGCATCTACGGCGACAGATATTATGTGATGAACTCGGAACTCTGGAGCGAGCATCCCCTGAAGCGCTGGGCCGGTGAGTTCCTGCCCCGATACCTGGAAATCAAGGACCGGCCCCTGATCGTATCGGTGGGCTACTCCGAACAGGACATGAAAACTTTGATTCCCGAACTCGACCGGTTCGCCGACGCCTTCGAGGTCTCGACCCATTATGTGGGCAAGGATCTTCAAGTCATCGCGGCGACGGTGAGGACGATCCGCAAACTGACCAAAAAACCCTTCTATATGAAAATCAGTCCCCACATCCCCGATGTCGAAGGCTTCGCCAAGGCGATCAGGGAGGCGGGCGCGAACGGGATCGTCGCCATCAATTCCCTGGGTCCGTCGCTCAAGGTGAACCCTGCTTCAAGGCGGATCGAGTACGGCAACGCCTCCGGTTATGTCTGGACCAGCGGACCGGCCATCAAGCCGATCGCCCTCGCCACCGTCTACAAGCTCAAACAGGCCGAACCGGATCTGACCGTGATCGGTGTCGGCGGCATCCAAAGTGCTGATGATGTCATCGAATTCCTGCTGGCGGGAGCTTCCGCCGTCCAGATGCTTTCCGCAGCGCTCCTGAAGGGCAAGGATCTATACCAGAAGATCATTCGCGATCTGCCTTCAGCCCTCGAAAAATATGGCTTTTCGAGTGTCGCCGAAGTGATCGGGACCCAACTGGCCAATCCGGTCAAGTACCACGCCAACCTGCCGCGTCTCATCAAGGACAAATGCACCGACTGCCGGCTCTGTGAAAGGATCTGTCCGTATTTCGCCATCACCTATCCCGGCGTCATCACCTTCGATCCCGACAAATGCTTCCGCTGCGGGCTTTGCGTTTCCAAATGCCCGACCGGAGCGATCGTCGTCGACGAGGAGGAATCCTTATGAAAGACATCTCCATTCCGATCGAAAAGGTCGACAACCACGAGAAGATGACCGGCAAGGCCAAATACGCCGGCGACTTCGACTATCCCGGTCAACTCTACGCCAAAACCATCCGTTCTTCGATCGCCAAAGGCCGGATCAAAGACATCAGGGTTCCGGTGTTGCCTTCAGGCTATCATATCGTCGATTACCGGGACATACCCGGAAACAACTATGTCAAGATCATCTTTGACGACCAAGTGGTCTTTCCCGAACGGGAAGTCACCTATATCGGTGAGCCGGTAATGCTCGTCGTCGGTCCCGAAAAGAAAGTGATCCTGGAAATCGCCAGCCAGATCGAAATCGAATACGAACCGGAAACACCCCTGTTCGAGTGGACCAAATCCGCCTTGCACTGTCATTTCGCCAAAGGCGAAGGGTTGAAGTCTTTTTCCGACAGTTACCGGATCATCGAGGAAACCTACGAGACCGGGTACCAGGAACAGGCCTATATCGAACCTCAGGGGATGATCGGTTATCTCGATGGAGACAAAATCACTCTGATCGGCTCGATCCAGTGTCCCTATTATGTCAAGAACGCCCTGATCAACTGCCTGGGGTTGCCAGGCGACAGGATCAGGGTCATCCAGTCGACCGTCGGCGGCGCCTTCGGAGGCAAGGAGGAATTCCCCTCTTTGCTCGCCTGTCAGCTGGCGGTTGCGATCCTCAAGACCAAGAAACCGGTCAAACTCGTCTACGAGCGCGAGGAGGACATCATTTCGACCACGAAACGCCATCCCGCCAAGATCACCCTCAGGGCTTCGATCAGCAAAGATGGTCATCTAGAGGCGCTTTTGGCCAAGGTCGGCATCAACGGCGGCGCCAACGTCGGACTTTCCGGCGTGGTTCTGAGCCGGGCGATGATCGCCGCCACCGGCAGCTACACCATCGACAATCTCGATGTGGAAGGCGACGTCTTTCTGACGAACACGGTTCCCAACGGCGCCTTTCGCGGTTTCGGAGCCCCGCAGATGATCTTCGCGATCGAGATGTTCATCGAACATATCGCGAAAGCGCTCGGCCGGGATCCGCTCGAATACCGGCTCAAATATCTAGCCAAACAAAACGACAGGACTTCCACCAACGGAACCTTCCGCGATCCGGTTCTCATGCCGGAGATGATCGAAAAGGCGATCACTGCGAGCGACTTCCGGGCCAAAGCGAAAAAATACACCGAAAAGGACCTTTCGCGAGGCATCGGCATGAGTTTCTTTTTCCATGGCTGCGGTTTCACCGGCAGCGGGGAAGCGGACCATATCAAGGCCAAGGTCAGGATCAGGAAGGACGAATATGACATCAGCCACATCCTGATCGCCGCGGTCGACATGGGCCAGGGCGTGAGGACGACGATGCGGAAACTCGTCAGCCAGATCCTGGAACGACCGATCGAGGAAGTCACCTTCAATTTGCCCGACACCGATTTCGTTCCCGACTCGGGACCGACGGTGGCTTCGCGGACGATGATGATCGTCGGCGGCCTTCTGGCCCGCTGCGCCCTGAAACTGAAAGCGAACTGGCAGGCCGGGAAGGAACAGATATTCGAGGAGGACTACCGTCAGCCCGAATATATCAAATGGGATGAAAAGACGATGCAAGGCGACGCCTATCCGGCCTATTCCTGGGGCGTCAACGTCGTCGAAGTCGAAGTCGACAAAACCTCCGGCGTCGTGACACCGGTCGGAATCTGGAGTGTCTACGACCTCGGCAAGGCGATCGACCTCAGGGTCGTCCTCGGCCAGGCCGACGGCGGCATCGCCCAGGGCATCGCCTACGGATATCTGGAAGTCATGGACACAAAAGATGGCAGAATCAGACAGAAGAATCTGACCGACTACATCATCCCCACAGCCTCGGACCTCCCGAAAATGGAAACCTATATCTTCGACAATCCTTACGCCCTGGGACCATACGGTGCCAAGGGCGTCGGTGAACTGACGCTGGTCGGCGGCGCGCCCGCGATCGCCAAAGCGATCGAAATGGCGATCCGCCGCAAGGTGACCAAAATCCCCGTGACACCAGAATCCATCATGGAGTTGATCAATCATGGCCATAATTGAATTCACGCTCAACGGCGTAAAAAAACAGATCGAATGCGATCCCTCGGAACGTCTTCTCGACCATCTGCGCTCAAAGGCCGGCTACACCGGCGTCAAGGAAGGCTGCGGCGAAGGGGAATGCGGCGCCTGTGCCGTCCTGATGGACCACAGGATCGTCAATTCCTGCATGGTTCCGATGGCGAACGTCAGAGGCCATGAGATCGTAACGATCGAAGGTTTCGCCGCTTCGGAACGGTTCAAGACCCTGGAGAAGGCCTTCGCGGAAACCGGAGGCGTCCAGTGCGGCTTTTGCACGCCGGGAATGATCATCGCCTCGGAAAGTCTTCTGAACCAGAATCCCCAGCCTACGGATGCCGAGATCAAGGACGCCTTGTCCGGAAACCTCTGCCGCTGCACGGGGTACAACATGATCATCGCCGCCATCAGACTCGCGGCGGAAAAGGGTGAGGGACTATGGTGAAACTGGTCATGCCTTCCTCCCTCGTCGAGGCTTTGGAACTCCTTGAAGACAGCAATTACGTCCTTTTCGCCGGCGGTACCGACCTCATGGTGCAAAACCGCTCCTGGAGCGAGACTCCGGTGGCTTTTTCGCGCCCGGTCATGTTTCTTTCCGGTATCAGGGAACTGGACTACATCAAAGCTGAAATGGAATATCTGGCGATCGGCGCCATGGCGACGCTCGCAGAGATTCTTGATCACGAAAAGACTCCGGAACTGCTGAAGGCGATCATCGCCGAGATGGCTTCCCCCGGAATCAGGAACATCGCCACTCTCGCCGGCAACATCGGAAACGCCTCGCCGGCCGGCGACTCGCTGGTGGGACTGTATCTTCTCGATGCCCATCTAGTCCTACGGAATCACCATGGCACCAGGGTGATCCGGATCGATGATTTCATCCTCGGTCCGCGGAAGACGCAACTTCACGGCAACGAACTGATATCCGAAATCAGGATCCCCCATCAGGGATTCACGAAAACCGTCTTCACCAAGATCGGCCCCCGCAAGGCCGACGCGATCTCCAAGCTGTCGTTTGGCGGCGCCTACGCCCTGTCCGGCGGAACCGTAACCGATATCCGCATCGCTTTCGGAGCGGTCTATGCCACGGTGGTGAGAGACAGGGAGATTGAATCATCCCTCTCCGGAAAAACTCCGGGAGAACTAGTGCGGATGCTACCATGGATAAAGGAACAGTATGACCGGTTGATCCAACCGATCGACGATCAGCGGTCGACCAGGGTCTACCGTAAACAGGTGGCCTTGAACCTGCTGGAGAAATTCATCCGGGAAATCAAATAGGACACAATGGAAGAGGTTGTTATGGACAAGGAAAAACTGCGTCAGGTGGCATTGGGGATCAGGAAAGCCGCCCTCGTCATCAAAAACTGCAAGCTCGTGAACGTCTTCTCCGGGACCGTCGATTCCGGAGATATCGCCATTGAGGACGAAATCATCTGCGGCGTCGGTTCCTATCAGGGCATTAAGGAGATCGACATGTGCTTTTCCTATGTGGCCCCCGGTTTCATCGACGGACATGTCCATATCGAATCCTCGATGCTGACACCATCCCAATTCGCAAAGATCGTGATTCCCTTCGGAACCACGACCGTGATCGCCGATCCGCATGAAATCGCCAACGTCTGCGGTTTTTCAGGAATCAGGTTCCTGTTGGAATCGGCCCGTACCGTGCCACTTGAAGTCATGATCATGATTCCGTCCTGCGTACCGGCGACCAAGTTCGAGACCTCCGGCGAGAGTCTGAACGCCGAAGAGATCGGCGCCTTGAAAAACGAGGAATCGATCATCGGTCTCGGGGAGATGATGAACTATCCCGGCGTGATCTCGGGCGACTTCGAAACCTACAAAAAGATCAACGTCATGGAAGACAGGTTGATCGACGGGCACGCGCCCTCGGTTTCCGGCAAGGAGCTAAACGCCTATGTCCTGGCCGGAATCAAGACCGACCACGAGTCTTCGACCAGGGAGGAACTGGAAGAAAAAGTCAAGGCCGGAATGTATGTCCACCTGCGCGAAGGTTCGGCCACCCGCAACGTGGCGACCTTGGTTCAAGGCATCACCAAGGACAACCTCAGTCGCCTGATGTTCTGTACGGATGACAAACATCCGGCCGACATCCTCAGGGAAGGTCACATAAGCTATAACATCAATCTGGCGATCAAAGCCGGAATCGCGCCTGTCGATGCGATCAAGATGGCGACGATCAACATCGCCAACTGTTACAACCTGAAGCGTCTGGGAGCGATCGCCCCCGGCTATCAGGCCGACCTCGTCGTCTTTGACAAACTTGACGACATCCGTCCAAAAACGGTCTTCAAACGGGGACGGTTGGTATTCGATCACAACGCGACCCTTTTCGAATCGCGGAAACTGAACGACAAGTCCGTGTTGAACACGGTTTGTTTCCATCCCGAGAAACTAGATTTCCGCCTGAGGGTGAAAAGCAACCCCGTCCATGTGATCGGGCTTGTGAAAAACAACGTCACTACCCATGACCTGATCGAAAACGTCCCGATCGAGAACGGCTTCTATGTCAACGACCCGGATCGGGACATCCTGAAACTGGCGGTCGTCGAAAGACATCACTATACCGGCAACATAGGCAAAGGCCTCGTCAAGGGCTACGGTCTCAAAAACGGCGCCGTCGCGATGACGATCGCCCACGATTCCCACAACTTGGTGATCATCTCGGATAATGACCAAGATATGGAGATCGCCGCCCGGAAGATCAAGGAGATCCAGGGCGGCATCGTGCTCGTCGCCAATCATGAGGTCTACGACTATTTGCAGTTGGAAGTCGCCGGCATCGTCACCGAACACGATTTCCACCTGGTCGAGGAAAAACTCGCCCGGATGGAAACCAAGGCCAGGAAGATGGGCGTCCATGAGGACATCGACGATCCTTTCCTCACCCTGGCGTTCCTGTCGCTTCCGGTCATTCCCTCCCTGAAGGTCACCGATCTCGGACTGTTCGATGTCGACCGGTTCGAAATCATTCCCCTGGAAGCAGGAGGTGAAGGAAAATGAGCCATGTATCCTATCTTGAATGCACACTGTGCAAAAGGCATTTCGAACCCGCGCCCGGTTTGATGACCTGTCCCCGCTGTGGGGAAAAAGGCATCCTCGACGTCCAATACGACTATGACCGGATCCGCAAGGAGCTGACCAGGGAAATACTGGCGGCTGACAACACGTCTTCGATCTGGCGCTACCTGCCCTTGTTGCCAGTGGATAAGGAATTGACCAGAGGCACGCTGCGGGTCGGCATGACCCCCCTCTACAAGGCGGACAACCTGGCCAAGGTCCTCGGCGCGAAAAACCTCTATGTCAAGGACGAGGGCGTAAACCCGACCCAGAGCCTGAAGGACAGGGCCTCGGTCATCGCCTGTGTGAAGGCCAAGGAAGCAGGCGTGGAAACGATCTCCTGCTCCTCGACCGGAAACGCGGCCTCATCGCTCGCCGGCAATGCCGCGAAGCTCGGACTGAAGAGTGTGATCTTCGTTCCGAAGCGGGCGCCGTTAGGCAAACTCGCCCAACTGATCTACTACGGATCGACACTTATCAAGGTCGACGGCGACTACAAAGCCGCTTTCGAACTGAGCAAGCTTGCCATCGACAGATATGGGTGGTATAATCGTAATGCCGCCATCAATCCCTACCTTGTGGAAGGCAAGAAGACAGTGGCGCTGGAAATCGCCGAACAGATGGGCTTTTCCGTTCCCGATTGGGTCGTCGTCTCCGTAGGAGACGGCTGCACGATCGCGGGGGTATACAAGGGCTTTTCCGATTTCTTTCGTCTTGGATTGATACCGGGGATTCCGAAACTCCTCGGCGTCCAGAGTTCCGGTTGTGCTCCGTTCGTCAAGGCGGCAAAAACCAACCGCGACCTCGAACCGACCGAGGAAGACACCATCGCCGATTCCATCGCCGTCGGGATCCCGAGAAACCCCGTCAAGGCTTTGAAGGCGGTGAAAGATTCCCTTGGCAGTTGGATCGCAGTAACCGATGACTTGATCATCGAGGCCATGAAACTGCTCGCGAAAACCGAAGGCATCTTCGCCGAACCGGCGGCTTCGGCCGTGATCGCCGGCCTGATCAAGGCCTATGACACCGGCCTTGTCTCAAGGGATGAAACGGTGGTCTTGATTTCGACAGGCAACGGACTCAAGGATACCGCCAATGCCCTGAAGGCTGCAGAAGAACCGGCACTGTTGCCAAACGATATCGATAAACTCAACGCATACTTGAAGAAAAAGAAGGAGATACAATGAACAAAATCCCATTTGGACCGACTTACGAAGAGATGCTTAATCCGGAGAAGGTCGACAAAAAAACCAGGGAAGAGGCTTTGAAGGCGAAAGCCGACGAGCTCGACCCGATCAATCTTTTCAACATCACCTGGAAGAACGAGCATAACGAAGTTAACAAGATCGTCCTTCCCAAAGCCCTGACCGGCGTCGACGCCAACATCGTGGTGCTGCTCGGCAAATACTTTCCGTCCGGATCGCACAAGGTCGGGCCGGCCTACTCGACACTGATCGAAGGCTGTGTCGACAACACGATCGTTCCGGGAGAGCATACGATCCTGGGACCGTCGACCGGGAACTTCGGAATCGGCGTTTCCTATATCTGCAATCTGATGAAATACGACGCGATCGTGATCATGCCCGACAACATGAGCAAGGAACGCTACGACCGCATCCGCCGCTATGGCGCCAAACTCGATTTGACCCCGGGAACCGAGTCGGATGTGATCCTGACCCTGGAAAGAACCTATGAATTGAAGCAGGATCCCCATAACCGGACCCTGGCGCAATTCGAACTGTTGCCTAACTATCGCTTCCATCGGCATGTGACCGGCAATTCCTGCATCGAAGCCGTCAAAGCCATCGGCAACGGTCGCATCAGCTGCTTCTGCTCCGCTCCCGGCAGCGCCGGAACCCTGGCTGCAGGCGACCAGATCAAGAAAGCCTTCCCCGAGGCCAAGGTCGTCGCCCTGGAGCCTTATGAGTGCTCCACGCTCATGAACGGGGGCAGGGGCCAGCACCGCATCGAAGGTATCGGTGACAAGATGTGCACCCTGATCCACAACGTGCTCAATACCGATTTTGTCGCCCTGATCAGGGACGACGATTCCGTCAAGGGCCTGAAGATCATCAAAGACGGTACCGATATCCTGGTCGAAAACGGCGTCAAAAGCGAGGTCGCCGAAGGCATGAAGGAACTCTTCGGCGTTTCCTCCATCTGCAACATCATCGGCGCCATCAAGATGGCCAAATACCTGAAACTGGGGCCGGATGACAATGTCGTAACGATCGCCACCGACGGTTACGATCGCTATGAGTCGGTGATCCAAAATCTGGAAGAACGTTATCTGGAAACCCAAGACTTCGTCCTCAGAAGATGGTTCAGGGACATCTTCCTGAAAGCCGACACCGAGGACATCGCCGATTATCGGAGTGATTCCCAAAAGGAAAAACTGTTCCTGCAAAAGGAAAACGACTGGCTGAAGTTCGGCTATACCAAGGAATATCTCGACAGCATGAAAAAACCGGAATTCTGGGATCAGGAATATGCCAGGATTTCGGAATACGATGAATTGATCCGCAAGTATCGCAGGGGATGAAAATGAAAATCGACTATAAAACCATTTTGCATCAGGCGGAAAAATACCGCGCTGAGATCTCCGCATTTCTCCGTGACATGATCAGGATCCCGTCCGAAAGCGCCGATGAGGAAAAAGTCATCGCCAGGATCAGGGAAGAGATGGAGAAGGTCGGCTTCGATGAGATCACGATCGATGCGATGGGCAACATCATCGGCAAGATCGGCCATGGCAGCCATCTGATCGCCATGGACGCCCACATCGACACCGTCGGTGTCGGCGACATCAACAACTGGGAATACGACCCCTATCTCGGTCATGAGGACGACAAGACGATCGTCGGCAGGGGCGCTTCCGACCAGGAAGGCGGCATGGCCGCGATGGTCTACGCCGCGAAAATCATCAAGGACCTCCATTTGGAAGACGACTACACCCTGCTTGTTACCGGCACGGTCCAGGAAGAGGACTGCGACGGACTTTGCTGGCAATACTTGATCGAAGAGGACAAGATCAGACCGGAGTTCGTCGTGATCACCGAACCGACATCCTGCCGGATCTACCGCGGCCATCGGGGCCGGATGGAAATCAAGGTCTCGACCCACGGGATCAGCTGCCACGGCAGCGCTCCCGAACGTGGCGACAACGCCATCTTCAAGATGGCGCCGATCCTGCTTGAACTGGAAGAGCTCAACAACCATCTCCATTACGACCCGTTCCTGGGCAAAGGCACCTTGACCGTGAGCGAGATCTTCCATTCCTCGCCCTCCAGGTGCGCCGTCGCCGACGGTTGCTTCGTTTCGGTCGACAGAAGACTGACGAACGGCGAAACCTACGAGTCGGCGCTCCAGGAAATCCGGAACCTGCCTTCGGTCGTCAAGGCCAAGGCGAAAGTGGAAATGTATGAATACGCCCGGCCTTCCTATACGGGTCTTGTCTATCCGACGAAGGCCTACTTCCCCACCTGGGTTCTTCCCAAGGACCATCTGGTCTGCCAAACAGCGGAGAAGGCCTATCAAGATCTATTCCACAAAGAACCAATCGTCGACAAGTGGACTTTCTCGACCAACGCCGTCTCGATCATGGGCAGACACCAGATTCCCTGCATCGGCTTCGGACCCGGTCACGAGGAAGAGGCCCACGCCCCCAATGAAAAAACCTGGAAGGACGAACTCGTCCAGGCGGCGGCAATGTACGCGATGATTCCGAAAACCTATATCGAAGCGTTGACTTCAAAGAAAGGGAAATAGAATGAAACCACTTTACAAAGGCAAGCATTTCATCACCCTTGAGGAATGGACGAAACCGGAAATCGACGTCCTCCTCGAGACATCCAAACAATTGAAGCATGATTTCCTCACCAACAAGCCGACTCCGTACCTTACGAACAAGGTCGCTTTCCTGATGTTCTTCGAACAGTCGACCAGGACCAGGAACTCGATGGAGGCAGGCCTGGCCCAATTAGGCGGCACCGGCATCTTCCTCGACACCTCGAAAATGCAGATCTCGCACGGCGAGAGCGCCAAGGACACGGCGATGATCCTTTCGAGCTACGGCCATGGGATCGCCTGTCGTAACTGTTTCTGGGGCATCGGCAACAAATACCTTCGGGAAATGGCCGCAAACTCCACTGTTCCGATCATGAACCTTCAGGACGACCTCTATCATCCGATGCAGGGACTGGCCGATCTGATGACGATCCAGGAGGTCTTCCCGGACACCAGGAACATCAAGGTCTCGATCATCTGGGCGTATGCGACGACCCACAAGAAACCGATCAGCGTCCCCCTGACGCAGATCCTGCTTTTCCCCCGTTACGGCATGGATGTCACCCTAGCCTATCCGGAAGGATACGACCTGCCGGACTGGGCGGTGGAAAAAGCCAAGCAGAACGCCACCGCCAACGGCGGCACCTTCCGGATCACCCACGACATGGAGGAAGCCTACCGCGACGCCGACGTCGTGATCCCGAAAAACTGGGGCAGCTGGGTAACCAACCAGTCGACGGCAGTCATCGACGACCTGCTCGAAAGCTACAAGGGCTGGAAATGTACCGAGGCCATGATGGCCTTGGCGAGTCCCAATGTGAAGTACATGCACGCCCTGCCCGCGGACAGGGGCAACGAAGTCGAGGACAGCGTCATCGACGGCGTCCATTCGATCATCTATCAGGAAGCGGAAAACCGTCTCCATACCGCCAAAGCGGTAATGGCATTGACCATGGGGGACAAATAACTTCCCTTCCGGAAGTGGACCATGAGAGTATTTTTCGCCATTCTTCCCGATGACAAGTCCAAGGCGAAACTGGGAGCCTTGAGCCGGAAGATGCGCCAAAGCGCCCAGGCGGGCAACTTCACGACCGCCGAAAACTTCCATGTCACGATCGTGTTCATCGGCGACGTATCCGAATCCACCCTGGAAAGACTGAAACAGGTCGTCGACGAAACGAAATTCATCCCCTTTGTCATCAGGACCAGACACATGGGTTTCTTTTCCCATGGCGGGATGAAGGACATCCTGGTCTGGCATGTGGACCGTTCCCATGAACTGGCCTCGATCTACGACCAGCTTTTCGCCTGGTTGACCAAAATGGGTTTTTCCCTCGAAGACCGGGAATTCAGACCGCACTTCACGATCGCCAGGAAAGCCGTGTTTCCGGAAGCGTTCCTCGAGAAGCATGCTTCCCTCGATGCGCCCGTCATGTTCATGAAGTGCGAAAGGATCAGCCTGATGGAATCGCTGAGGGTGAATGGCAAACTGATGTACAAGGAACTCTACGGTCGGACCATGGAAACCCCGCCCGATCGGAAACTACCCGAATGAAGATATGAAAAAAAGGAAATCGATCGATTTCCTTTTTATTTCAATACAGGGTCTTTTCTTTCTCGGCATATTCCCGGAAAAGATCCAGGCAACTATCGCGGAAGTCCTCCTTGAGATCCAGGACCTGGACTTTTTTCATGCCCGAAGCGATGAAGTCATAGATGAAGTCATCCCGGAAGCCGATCGAATCCGCATCTTCCTTCCGGCAGCCGTAGACGACATTGCGGATGTTCGCCCAGATGATCGCCCCGAGGCACATCGGACAGGGATAACTGGTCGTATAGATCGTACAGCCGGCAAGGTCGTGGTTGCCGATCTTCGCGGAGGCCTGCCTGATGGCGTTGATTTCGGCGTGCGCGGTCGGATCGTGGTCCTTAAGGACCGAGTTCGAGGCCACGGCGAGGATCTTTCCGTCCTTGTCGACGATCAGGGCTCCGAAGGGCCCGCCGACATCCTCTAGCATGGTGTCTCTGGCTTTCTCAATCGCTTTTTGCATCAGTTCCGCTGGTTTGTGGTTTGACAAAATCGATCTCCTCTTTCTTGGTGCATTACAATTATATGCCGAATCGGACGGTTTGTAAATTTATTCCGGTAAATTTGTCATGGGGAATTTCTGTGTTATAATAATATCTGACGACTAACAGGGAAAGGGCGTGTCTTTATGAGAATGGTGACCTGGAACGTCAACGGGCTAAGGGCGGCGATCGCCAAAGGTTTTGCCGCCTATTTTAAAGATGTCGATGCGGACATCTTTGCGATCCAGGAGACGAAGATGCAGGAAAGTCAGAAGGAGTTCGACTTCGAAGGCTATCATGAATACTGGAACTGCGCGGATCGGAAAGGGTACTCGGGAACCCTGATCTATTCGAAAAGGGAACCAAGGTCCATCGTCTATGGTGTCAATGGGGCCAAATACAATGATGAGGGCCGGGCGATCACCCTTGACTATGGCGACTTTTTCTTCGTCACGGTCTATTCGCCCAATTCTCAGCCCGAACTGGCCAGGCTTTCCTACCGGATGGAATACGAGGAGGAACTGCGTGAATATCTGGTGGGACTGGACCGGATCAAACCGGTCGTCCTTTGCGGCGACCTCAATGTCGCGCATCAGGAGATCGACATCAAGAACGCCAAGGCAAACGTTCGGAACGCCGGGTTCACGATCGAGGAAAGGGACAAATTCTCCCAGCTTCTGGATTCCGGGTTCATCGATTCGTTCCGCTACAAATATCCCGATCTCGTCAAATATACCTGGTGGAGTTACCTTTTCAACGCCAGGAAGAACAACGCCGGCTGGCGGATCGACTATTTTGTATTGTCGGAACGGTTACGCGACACGATTCTCGATGTCGATATCCAGACCGAGATCGAAGGCAGCGACCACTGTCCGGTCATCCTCGACATCGATTTGTGACGGGTTTCTTATGCGCTATCTAGATGTGAAAAGGATCGTCCAGCCCAACAACAACTTCAATCTCTATCGTGGGTGCACCCATGGGTGCATCTCAGACTGTTGACAAACAGGGTATACAAAAAGAAAAATCGATTATGATGGAAGTCATAGTCGATTTTTTAGTGGTTTTTTGCGATTAGTTCGTGAAATCGAAGTTGGGATTCGACATTCTTTC
>Ga0172375_10001275_pt1 | contig 40677 bp, 47 predicted proteins | sample LakKiv1m_FD_114537 | JGI IMG/M metagenome (GOLD analysis project Ga0172375, IMG submission 114537) | Freshwater microbial communities from Kabuno Bay, South-Kivu, Congo - kab_092012_11.1m | ecosystem: Environmental > Aquatic > Freshwater > Lake | place: Democratic Republic of the Congo... | reverse complement strand
TTGATAAGGGCCAGGAAGATTTTGAAGTTTCTACTCCAGAGGCAACTCTTGCAACAGTAAATCAAATTTTAACAGGAGTTCAAACATTTATTGTTTTAATTGCGGCAATAGCAATAATCATTGGTGCAATTGGTATTGTAAACACTATGATGACTTCAGTAACTGAAAGAAAAAAAGAAATAGGAATCATGAAAGCTATTGGCGCTAAAAATTCAAATATATTTCTTCAATTCCTGATAGAGGCGGGAATGTTAGGCCTGACTGGCGGATTAGTTGGAGTTATTGCAGGAATAGCCATTGGTTATATTGGGACTGTTGGGATAAATTATTATATTGGTTCACAAACTAGTCCAAGCATTAATTTTATGCTGATAATAGTCACATTAATTGGAAGTTTTATCATAGGCGCAATTGCAGGCCTCATCCCTGCGATGAAAGCGGCAAAACAAAATCCTGTGGAGGTCTTAAGAGGTTAACAATAAATTAAATAAATAAAAACTCAGTATTGGAATTAACTAAATTTTTATGCAGATGCTCGGGAGCTGTTACTTGCTTCCGAGTACCTACAATCAAAATCGTTTCAAATTTCCAAAAACAATCAATTAAAAATCAACAAATAAAAAACATGCCAATCATAAGCAAAGAATTAATTGAATATTCTATGCGTGGAATTATTCATAGGAAAACGAGAAGTATGCTTACTATAGCCTCAATCCTTATTGGAATAACCGCTATATTTATACTTGTAAGTTTCGGATTAGGGCTCTATAATTATATTGGAGAATTTTCAAGCACAAGTTCTGCAAACAAAATTACAGTAATGCCAAAAGGTTTTGGTGGAATGAGTTTCCAAGAAGACCCATTTTTTACAGAACAAGATTTTCAAAAAGTCAAAAATGCGCCAGGAGTCTATAAAGCTATAACCTTAGACTATGCTGCTGCAGAAATAATACAAGATAAAACAATAAAATATAGTTTTCTGATTGCATATGACCCTGCAGAACCCTTTATGTTAACAGATATTTCTGGGATAAAAATTTACAAAGGTCGCGAGCTTAGACCAAGCGATAGCGGAAAAGTTGTTCTCGGCTATAATTACTTACTAAAAGATAAAGTAATGCCTAAAGCTTATGATATTAATAGTAAAATAAATATTCAAGGCAAAGACCTGAGAGTAATAGGTTTTTTCGGACCTATTGGAAATCCTCAAGACGATTCGCAAATGTATGTTAGTGAAGATGAATTCAAAATACTTTATCCAGATAGGGGCGTTGGATATGACTGGATATTTGCAGAAATAGATACTACCAACATAGGGGAAGTAGTAAAGGGTGTTGAACGAGCCCTTAGAAATTCAAGAAATCAGGAAGAAGGCAAAGAAGATTTTACAGTGCAATCTTTTGACGAAATGCTTGCAACCTATTCAAATGTTCTTGCAGGCGTTGCAGGATTTATCATTCTCATAGCTCTAATTTCTGTTCTTGTTTCAGCAGTAAATACTTCTAACACAATGATTACTTCTGTTCTTGAAAGAATAAAAGAAATAGGCGTTATGAAATCTGTTGGCGCACGAAACTCGGAGATTATGAAAATCTTTTTATTTGAATCAGGATTTTTAGGTTTTACTGCTGGCGTATTGGGTGTTTTACTCGGCTGGATAATCACAGAGGCTCTAGCAAATATCTTAATAGCAGTTGGCTGGAGTTTTATAACTCCTGCTTATCCTTGGTATCTTATAGCGGGCTGTATTCTCTTCGCAACACTCACAGGCGCAATCTCGGGCCTTGCGCCAGCTATTCAAGCCTCAAAGATAAATCCTGTTAAAGCGCTCAGATACGAATAAGAAAAAGAAAAAAATTATTTTTTACGAGAACAATTTTTTATGCTTTCGGGCTTTATATTTTTTATAACCCCAATAACTTGCGCCAACGATAATCAAAAGAATAACAAGGTAGGTCCAGCCAGAAGTAGTTCCAGCATCGGCTGCACGACCTTCAAAATAAGCAGGGTCAAAAAATATTGTTTTAGTAATATTTCTTCTTACATCAATAGAATCTGTATAATAAACATTTAATAAAATATTTCCACCATCAGAAGTTGCTTCAAAATCAGCAGTAGTATATTCATTAGAATCAATATCGCCAACAATATTTCTATTAGGCCCTTTAATCTCAATATAATGTTGTTTAGGAATCTCAATAGTTACTGCTTGAACATCATTTTCTCCTATGTTAAGAATCTCGAGAGTCATGATGTTTGTTGCAGGTTTGTAATCTTTAATAAAAACCTCGAAATCTGCTATAGAATCTTCAACATTAATATCAAAATCTTTTAATTGAGCTACAGGTGTTGCGCCAGCAGAGGTTGAAGATTTAAGCTCTACTTCTAATTTATTATTTCCATTCAAAGCATCCTCGCTCACTCGAATATCATAAGGCGCAAGATAATATGAGCTATACTGGCTGTTATATGTTCCGGCATTAATAGATATGGGGTTGCTAGTTCCTGGATTAAGAGTGAATGGGAATTTTTCTTTCACTTCAAAAGAAACACTCTTGCAATCTGGATTTTCAACGCCAGTTATTTTAAACACAACCTTAACATATTCTCCAGGGATAGCCGGATAAGGGTCTTGATTAATAACACTAACATCTAAACTGCACGCAGCAGCAGAAACAAACTGAGCTAACATTAAACTAGCTAAAAAACAGGCTAATCCAAACAAAATAACCCTTTTTTCCATAGATAGTATTGGGGATTATGGTTTTTAAAACTTGTCGTAAGTTGGAGAAAGAAGTAAAATTGATGTTTTTCCAATCATAGACAAACTTTATAAATATGGTTTTCTTAACAAATTTATAATTAGAGTGATAGTTAAAAGAGGATAAAATGGACAAATCAAATAAAAAAGCAATGGTTGAACCTTTGAATTTATTGATTGGATTTGTAGCCCTTTTGGGCGCAGTAGCATTTTTCATTAATCAGCCTAACTACGGACTTATACTGATTGTAATTTCAACTTTAATAGAAGCATTACAGAGGGTAATAAAATGATAGATTCAATAACCCAGATAAATATAATAACCGGAATTTTAATATTCGGATTAAATTTAATCCCATTACTTTTAAAAAAAACTAAATATTATGGAATAACTCTTCCACTATCTTTATTGATAGCAGTAATAAGGGTTTTATTTTTCTAAATGGCAAAAAAATCTAAAAAATCCACGTCAAATAAAGAGCTTGAAATGGCTTTAATTCAGAATTTTGTAAATTTGCAAAAAGTTCAAACAAACCTTTCTATAAAAATCGACAGTTTATCAGACCAAATTTCAAAACTTCTCCAGTTATTTGAGATTGCTGCAAAAAGTTTTGTTCAAAAACAAGAAGAAAAAGGAGCAGGCGATAAAGATTTAGTAAATAAATTAGATGTTCTCCTTGACCAAAATAGAACAATAGCAAAAGGCCTTACATTAATAGAAGAAAAAATAAGGCATAAAATAGAAACATCAAGCGAAATTCCAGGCATTACACAACAAAATACCGACAGATTTATGCATCACCCGCACACAGAACAAGAGCTTCATGGAATATATCCTGGTCATCAGAATCTAAGACCAACCCCAGGAAACAGACAGTATCCTGCGTTCTAATTTATCATTTTCAAAATGATTCTTCAAACAGAGGACGAAATAAAAATAGAATTCTTAAAACAGTTTACAGAAGAAATTCTTGCAGTAATAAAATTGCAAAAAAAACAGGCTGAGCACGAAAAAAGAGAGCGAGATAGAATAGGCAGAGAAATAGAAGTAGAAAAATTAAAAAGAAAATATCTTAAGCCAGAAGTTACAGAAAGAACAGAAAGAAACCATCAAGAAAAAGAACAGCACTACTTGCCTTCTCTTCCAGAAATTCCAAAACCCCTCATTCAGAAAGAAGTCCAAAAACAAATTGTTGTTCAAAAAGAATTCGCGCCAATGATCCAGCCAACACCAGCAATAAATTCTCTTCCTTTCGCAGTTTCAACTGAACAAATGCCATTTAGTCCTGCAGCCAATGCGCCAATGCCTCAGCTTAATCTTGGAAAGATAATTCAATTCGTCCGAGACCCATCAGTAACTTCAATAGAATGTCCTGGCCCTGAAAAAGAGATTATAATAAAAAAGAACGGTCAAATCATGACAACCGACGTAAAGCTAAACAAAGAAGAAATTGATTCAATCATCACAGACTTTTCAGAAAAAGCAAGAATCCCTCTAATTGAAGGCCTCCTAAGAGCAAGAGTTGCAAATCTTCAAATCTCAGCAGTTGTTTCAAAAATTGCTGAATCTCGTTTTATTATAACAAAAATGATTCTCCAAGTCCAACCACAAATTCAGCAGCTCAATGAACTTCGCCTCCCCCCACAAACAATGCTTCAAAGAACCCCAATGCAAATGCAAATGCAACAGCCAATTCAGCAACCAAGACTCCCCCAACCGCCAATGCCACCAATCAACCGCCCGTTCGTCAATCAAAATCAAAATCCAAATCAGCCCCCGAGAAGACAATAATTAATTCTGAAAATTTATTAGAAATATAAATGCGATTTAAACATCCAGCTATCAGAAGTTCCTAGAAGCTAAGAAGGTGATAAAATGCTCCGAGTACCTATAGTTTAAAATTAGAAATATCAAACAATTTTTAACATCAAGGTTCAGGAGCAAGTAAGAAACTCCAAATACCTACAGTTTAAAAGTTCAAATTTATTTCCAAAAACTCATTAGTTAATTCCAAAATAAAGGGTTCTTATTAAATTGTAAATAGACTAGTATCAGAAACATCAAATATTCTTAATCTTGCGCCGCAGTCAAGCCAGCCATGAGCATAATAAATTGCTCCAAAGCTGTTTATTAAATCGCCTTTTTTCTCAAAATGATTTGAATCTGAAAGATAAGCCTCAACCATATTGATTATTTCTTTAGCTTCTTTATCTTTGCCTTTTGCGATGCTTTTTTTTGCTATAGCAAATGCTTTTTCTGTAATTTTTCGGTATTTATCGAGTTTTTCTTTTGTTATTTTATCTTCGACCATATTTATTCGTATATATTGGGTTATTTAAGTCTTAGTATCTATATCTTAACATAACACTTCTGAACATCAAATTTAGAAAATAGGTTTTCTAAACTCGAAATTATGAATATAATTGTTAAATCACAGAAATCGTTTAAAAAGCCAATTTGTTCTGTAAATAAAAGAGGGACGGGGGGGTTTGGTGATACCCTCTCTTTTCTCTTTATCTTATTCAGAAAATAGAGAATTCTTAAAACTTATAAACCCGCATTCATTAAAGCATGTATGCAAAAAAGAGTGATTGTTCTAAGCCTCGGCGGAAGCCTCATTGTTCCAGAAATCATGGATCTAAGTTACTTAAGAAAGTTTAGAGAAGTAATAAAGGCAAATTCAAGAAAATTCAAATTTGTCATAGTCTGCGGAGGAGGAACAGTCGCAAGAAAATACATCTCTGCTCTTAGAGATGATGGAAAAAGCGAGTATCTTCAAAGCTTAGCAGGAATTTCTGTAACACGACTTAATGCAAGATTTATGTCTTACTTCTTCAATCAAGATCCCAAAGAAGGAATGCCAACTGATATGAAGCAGATTAAAAACATGCTTAGAAAAGATGATATAATTTTCTGCGGAGCTCTGCGTTATGCTCCAAATCAAACAAGCGACGCAACAGCAGTAAAGCTTGCTGCTTACCTAGGCACAGATTTTATCAATCTTACAAATGTGCGCGGATTATACAACAAGAATCCAATGAAATACAAGGATGCCAAATTTATTCCACAAACAACAATAGAAGAATTCAACAAAATCGTAATGGCCATTCCAGACAAGCCAGGAATGCACGCGCCTGTTGATCATACTGCAATGCGCGTCATCCGAGAGCATAAAATCAAAACATACATAATCGGCAAAGACGCCAAGCAGCTGGATAATCTTCTCAACGGAAAGAAATTTATAGGCAGTGTTGTTGAATAATTAAAAAGGAAGATTATCTTCTGATTCAGGTTGTACCGGGGGAGCAGCGGGTTGGGAAGGTTCTAAATGTTCTACCCATTCTTCATCACGCATTGAAATCCTTGTCAATTGTTTCTGAAGATTTTCATAAACTTCAGTTATATAATCTTCTTCGCCATGTCTTAAATCAGAAGAATCAACAACTAGGCTATATCCCTCATCTCTTTTAATGAATATTCCAACCGCTTTGCGTGAAGGATTAAACTTGAGTTTTGCTTCAATTCCTTCTGCAGAGGATTTTCGGGGTTGCAGAATAGCTAATTCTCTCCTTTTTAATTCTGCATATTCATTTTCTTCAATAGGACTTAAGAGGTAATCATCCATAAAATTTAAGTACAAAATAGATTTATAAGCATTTATCTATTAAATAACATATACCATGATCACCACAACAAATCTAAACGAAGCCCGAAAGCAAGCAGACAAGCTAAGAAAAGAAGCAAAGCCAATCATAATTCTCAGCCAAGATGACGAGTTCAATCGAAAAGCTCTTGAGATAAAAGGCCTCAGCATGCTTATAATAAACGAAAATCTCAATCAAAGAGATTACATGAAACAAAGAGCAAGCGGATTAAATGAAGTCCTTGCAAATATCTGCGCGGAGAAAGGCATATCAATTGGAATTCAAGCAGAAGAAATCATAAAAAAAAGCGATGTAGAGAAAGCAAAATCACTCTCAAGATTAAAGCAAAACATAATGCTGCTCAAAAAGGCAGGAGTCAAGTTAATCTTCATAGGAAACATAAAAGACAGACTTGCATTGCAATCTCTTCTTCTTACGCTTGGCGCGAGCACGAGCCAGACAGCGTTTAGCACAAAACAATCTTTTTAAACTCGCTAAACATTCTACAAACATGGCAGAAACTAACGAAAAAGAGATTAATGAAATACTCGAGTCATTGAGTCCAATTGAAAGAAAAGTCGTCCCTCATCTTAAAGAGAAGAGAGTTGAAACTCTAATTGAAAAAACAGGATTAGACTACACTTCAGTTATGAGGGCTTTAGATTTCTTGAGTAATAAAGGTCTTGTAAAACTTGAATCATCACAACTAAAAATAGCAGACCTTGGAGTAAATGGAATTTTATACAGGCAAAAAGGCTTGCCTGAAAGAAGATTAATTAATATCTTAGTTGAAAAAATAAATCTTTCTCTTAAAGATGCTCAAAAGCTTGCAAAGCTTTCTGATAATGAATTCAAAGCAGCAATAGGCGCTCTAAAGAAAAAAGCGCTGGTTAATCTAATAAATGGAAAACTTATGCTTGCAGGAAAAAAGCCAGAAATCTCAAAAAAATCATTTGAAGAGCAAATACTTGAAATCCTTCCTGCAAACTTCGAAGAATTAAAGCCAGAGCAAAAATTTGCGCTCGAACAGCTAAAAAACAGGAAAGACATTATAGAAATAATAAACAAAACAGAAACAAAATTTACTCTAACAGAACTTGGAAAAAAGCTTTCTGAAAAAGACATTAAAGAAACTTCTGATTTAATAGAAGTGCTCACGCCTGAACTTTTGAACAGCGGAGCATGGAGAGGAAAAAAATTCAGAAGATACGATGTTATTTCTCAACTTCCTGAAATAAATGGCGGCAAAAGGCATTTTGTAAATCAAGCAACAGATTATGCAAGAAAAATTTGGACAGAATTAGGATTTAAAGAAATGACTGGCAGTATGGTTCAAACAGGATTCTGGAACTTTGATGCATTATTCACAGCTCAAGACCATCCTGTGCGTGAAATTCAAGACACATTCTATATTAAAGACTTAAAAGGAAAAATGCCTGAAAATAAAAAATTGATAGAAGAAGTAAGAGATAGTCACGAAGGAAAAATTGAAAGGAGCAAAGGCTGGGGATATGTTTGGACAGAAGAAGAAGCAAAAAAAGTTCTTCTTAGAACCCATACTACTTGTCTTTCAGCCCACACACTTGCAACATTAAAAAATCTCAAAGATTCAAAAGAAAAAGCAGGAAAATTCTTTGCTGTTGGAAAATGTTTTAGAAATGAAACAGTTGATTGGAGTCATGGATTTGAATTTAATCAAACAGAGGGAATCGTTGTTGATAAAAATGCAAACTTCAGGCATCTTCTAGGTTATCTTAAAGAGTTTTATAGAAAAATGGGCTTTGAAGAAGTAAAGTTCGTCCCTTCATATTTCCCATACACAGAGCCAAGCGTAGAAATTTATGCTTACAACAGCATAAAAAAAGTTTGGATAGAAGTCGGCGGCGCAGGCATCTTCAGACCAGAAGTAGTTATTCCTCTCCTAGGCGAATATATTCCTGTTTTAGCATGGGGTCCTGGTTTCGATAGAACCTTGATGGAATATTATGGCATCTCAGACCTCAGACAACTCTACAAAAATGACCTCCGTCTTTTAAGAAAAATGAAAATTTGGAGGAAGTCATAGAAAAATAAGTATTGGAAATAAAACTGGCGAGTTTAAAACATCAAGAGCTCAGTAGTTAAGCAAAACTTCTGACCCTCTAAGTTAAAAATCGTTTCAAATTTCCAAAATAAACTATCTAACAAAACAAAAAACATGGCAGGCGTAAAATTCAGCAGAAAAGAACTTGAAAAGCACATAAAGCTTACAAAAGAAGTAGAAGAGAAAATAAGCTTGATGGGCACACATCTTGAAAGCGTTACCGATGAAGAGATTGAAGTAGAAATAACCCCAAATCGACCTGACCTTTTTTCGCTTCATGGATTTGTGCGCGCGTTGCTTGCATTTACTGAGAAAAAGCCAGGCATAGCAGATTACAAAGTGAATAAACCAGAAAAGAATTATGAAGTCATAGTAGACAAAAGTGTTCTTGATGTAAGACCCTATACTGCTTGCGCAATAATAAAAGGCTTAGAGTTTGACAGCGAAAAGATAAAAGAATTAATGAATATTCAGGAAAAACTTCATGCAACTCTTGGAAGAAACAGAAAAAAGATTGCAATAGGCGTTTATCCTCTTGAAAAGATAACCCTTCCAATAAAGTTTGAAGCCAGAGCCCCAGAAGATATAAAATTCCAACCACTTGAAGCAAGCCACGAGATGACAGGCAAGCAAATTCTTCAGCAACATCCAACAGGAAGAGACTATGCGCATTTGCTTGAAGGAAAAAAGCAATATCCTATTTTTGTTGATGCAACAGGCGAGATTCTAAGCATGCCGCCAATCATAAACAGCCACAAAACAGGAAAAATAGAAGAAAGCACAAAAGAAATCTTCATAGAGTGTTCTGGCTTTGATTTTGCAATTCTGAGAAAGACATTAAACATCCTCGCAACAATGTTCGCAGACATGGGCGGGAAAATATATCAGATGAAAGTAGAGCATAAAAAAGCCAATTTCTACACTCCTGACCTTGAGCCTCTTGTGATGAAGCTTAAAACAGAAAATGTGAACAAACTTCTTGGGCTTGAGCTAACTGAAAAAGAAATAAAAGCTTGTTTAGAAAAAATGGGCTATGAGTATAACAAAGAAGAAGTAAAAATACCTGCTTGGAGAACAGATATTCTTCATGAACACGACCTTATTGAAGATGTTGCTATTGGTTATGGTTACGATAAATTCCAGCCAGAAATCCCCAGTATTGCAACAGCAGGAGAAGAAAGCAAAATCGAGATTCAAAAGAGAAAAATCAGTGAAATTTTAACAGGTCTAGGCTTAATTGAAATATCTTCTTATCACCTTACAACTCCAGACGACCAATTTAAAATAATCGGCCAGAAAAAAGAAGGAGTAATAGAACTGGCAAACAGCAAAACAGAATATAATATTCTAAGGCAAAACCTCCTGCATTTCAGCCTCAAAACACTCAGAGAAAATGTAGATGAAGAATATCCGCAAAAAATCTTTGAGTTGGGAACTGTTTTTAATAAAACAAACGATGAAAAAAGTGAAACAGGAATAAAAGAAACAGAAAGACTTTGCGTTGCAATAGCAGGACAAACAGCAGGCTTCACAGAGATGAAACAAATAATGGATTATCTAACAAGAATGTTAGGCAAGAATTACAAAGTCGAATCCGCATCAAATTCATTCTTTACAGAAGGCCGCTGCGCCAAAATAATAGTAGACGGAAAAGTAGTAGGCCATCTCGGAGAAATCCTACCAAACATAATCTCAAATCTCAGCATAAAAATGCCTGTTGCAGCATTAGAAATTGATATTGAAGAGTTAATTAAATGATTTTTCTTTAAATAATTTAAATCCATATTTTTTGCAGAGTTGAATTAAACTTTTTAGAGGCTCTTGATTATCGCCAAGTTTATGCAGACTGCAAATAGAAACTAACATGTAAACTTCTTGCGGTTTTCCGATTTTTACAAGTGGATAAAGCGCGCAGCGCGGATATTGATTATGAATCAGGCATTTTTTATTTTTTGAATCATAATTTGGGCAAGTTCCGCCAGTAAAATACCAAACCCCATTGTCCTTATTCTTAAACAGATGGGGGCCCTTAAAATCCTGCTTTTTAATTGGTGCTTCTTTTCCGGTTAGTTTATAAGTTTTGAATAAATGTTCGTAGCCTTTATCAATTTGAACCGCGCCCTCGCAATCACAACAAGAAATTTTACATTCATTCAAACAATAAGGATTAAGGATGTCCTTCATCCATTCTTGCAATTCAGCCTCAAAGGTCTTTGATTCCATAGCTATTCGTCATCACAGTCTTCGCAATCGTCTGCGCTAATATTATGGATGTCTGCGAAAGCTTTTTTTCTTTCTTTAGAACATTTATCGCAGTATTTTCTTTGATACTTGGGATTATAACTTGGTTTTGCCTCAAATTCCTTTTTGCAATCCTTGCATGTCTTTATTACCATGATAATTAAGAGCAGCAAATGTTTTTAAACATTGAGATAGGCATAATAATATAAAAGAAGGAAGAAATTTATAGGAAATTATAAACTATTAAACATCAAGGCTCCTGAGCTTCTAGGGGCTTCTGAATACTTTGATGTGAAAAGTAGCGTTACATTTCCAAAATAATCCAAAATAAAATAGGTGAAAAATGACTAATTTTAAATGCGAAGAGTGTGGAGAACTATTTGAATTGGAAACTTCGTGCGTTGTGCATCATCTTGAAACAAAGCACGAGACCTATGAGCTTCTTGGAAGCGATACTAAGATAAATATAAAAAGTGGTTAAATCTGGCAAAAGAGACGATGGTAGAAGAACATAAAGAAAAGAAAAAGTCTAAGTTGGATTTACTTAAGGAACAATATAAACCCCTCCAGAATAAATACTCTCTTCCAGAATTTAAAATTCTTAATGAAAACTTTGAGATTGAAACTCTTGCTGGAGAAGAAACAGAAGTTTTACTTAAAAGAATAAGAAAACATTTAACTGAAAAAATATCTGCTGGACTTCGAGCCTTGGAAATGTTCCTTAATCCCCAAAATGCGCCTATTTTTATTTTTAAGGTAATTAAATCTTTTACTAGCACAGATAAAGAAGTCTTAGATAGAACTTATAATAAATTTGCAGGATTTGAAATAGAAGCATTTGGATTAGAGAATGATTATGATGAAAAAAAAGAAGCAGAATTCATAAAAAAAGTCTGTGGCGAATGGAAAGAAATTTGTGAAGATTTTAATAGGATTTATAGTTCAATGAAACTCAGCTATAAAAAAGAATCCAAGAAGCACGATAAAAGCTATTTTGGATAAAAGTATTTTAAAGATTTTTAAGCCCAGACCGAGAGTTGAACTCGGGGCCTCAGCATTACCAATGCTGCGCTCTTACCGACTGAGCTATCTGGGCGCGATGAGATAAAAGAACAAAGAGTGTTTATAAAAATTGCTGAGATGAAAAATTGCAATCAAATGACCTTGCTATTCAATACCCTTACATCTGGCGAAAGGAGGAAAACATGGTCATCAGCAGCGCGGACACTTCGATATACTCTCTGCAAAAGCTCACGATGAGCTTTATCTCTATAAAACTCCCAGAAGATTTCAGGACGATTCTTCTTGAGGATTTTCCAGAAAAGAGACTGCGTATTAGGATAAGGAAATTTGGTTATAACAACACTATTGCAAGTTTGAAATGGAAAATCAATTCCTCGATTGCAACGCGTTGTAAAAAGAATCTTTGTCTTGCCTTCCTTAAAGTCACGAACAAGTTTTCCTTCTTTATCATTATTCTGTTGATTTACCAGTTCGTTAGATGAAATAAGATTTTTCAAGCCCAAGTTTTCAACTTCAAGTTCTGTAGGTAAATCTTGAAAAGCATTAACCTGAACAACAATAGGGATTTTTGCTATTTGCACACATTTATCCAACGCGCGAAGATATTGCTCACGACTTACTGCGCCATGCGCAAAATTATCAAACTTAAAATCTTCTTCCAGACCTGTAGGCAATTTTTGAATAGTCCCCTGATTAAATGTTTCTGCATCTATAATCTTAAAATCAACAAGCCCAAATATATCTTTAAGAACTTTTTCAGAATGAAGTGTTCCGGACATAAAAACAAATGCTTTATTCTTGCTGATAAGCGAACTAAGAAGCTTATCAAGATTAATAGTAACCAATTTGATAAAAATATCTTCTTTCATCTTGTCTTTATAAAAATTCAAGTAAGTTTCAGGCAAAACCTCATAAAATTTCTTAGCAATCTCAACACAATGCTCTAGATAGCTATCTTCTGTGATAATTTCATATAAATCACTATTTACCAAAGCTTTTATCATATCTACCACAGATGTTTTTTCAGCAAGAAGAATATTATCTTTCTCGCCGATATGTTCATGCAATGTTTGAAGCAAATTAGAAACATCCACCAGCAGCGAATCAACAAGGTCTCTCTGAGACTCTTCTGTAGTTATTATCATTGAAAGTTCATTTCTTAATCTGCTTAAGTTGATTGTCCCTTCAAGAGCAAAACTATCAAGAAATTCATCGCATTCATCAATTATTTCTACATCTGTCAAAGGTTTTCTGCCTAGAGCTGTTTCAAGCAAATACTGGTCGCTGTTAAATAAAATAACATCAGCATCAACGTAAGCATTAAATTGTTTATAATAAGGGCATCCTTCTTTTCGCAAGTAAAGTGTATGTTTTCCACTTACAGAATTATATTCTTTTTTATTCCAATCGTTTTTGAGTTTCATCTCGCTAGAAAGAATAGGGCACCAATAAGGACAAGCAGGAGCAACAGCAAATCTTTTAGTCATTTTCAAATCAAGCTCTGAATTATCCTTGCGCTCAGGATTTTCCTTATAGTATCTTCTAAGCGCATCAAGATTTTTGCTTTTAATTTCAATTTTACAAGGAATAAACATATTATCACACGACAAATCATCATCTCGCCTTATTGGCTTGCTCGCGGGAGTAAAAATATCAAAAAGTCGAGAATTCTTCTCAAGTGGCGGCCTAGAAAAAGGAATGACTTTCTTATTATCATCCAAATAAGCGCAAGGATGATTTCTTCTTCCAGTAATTATAGCAATCTTCAGCTTCTGCTTATTTTCCTTAAGAACATATTTTTTCTCCATATAATCGCTTGCATATTGCCTCTGGAGATTTTTTATAGGAACAACGACGCTCGCTCTGCCGAGCTCGCGTGCAATATTAAGCGCTATCGCGCTTTTCCCGCTTCCGCAAACACCATGAATAAAGATTATTTTTGTTCCTTTTTTTATTTCAGAAACTACTTCATTAGCCACATCTTCCTGCGTTTTTCCATTAGAAAACTTTTTCGCAGGCAAAAACTCCCCTTTTTCATCAAATAAACTCCACACCATAAAATAAAACTTGCCGCCTTCTTTTTAAGGTTTGTTATAATAAACATTTTTAGAAGAATAGTATAAGAAATAAACAACAAACATTAAATTACAGGTTCTCGGAGGCTCCAGAAACTTCTGAGCCCCTAAGTCTAAAAGGATTTTACATTTCCAATAATCATTTCAAAGTTCCAATATCGTTAATCCACATAATTTATAAACAATAAATTCTCTAAACATATATGAGTAAAAAAGGGTTGTTTGGAAAGATTCTTCTTATTGTAGGGATTGTTTTTTTAATAATTGTAACTGTAATCGGTATAACAGTCTATCAAGTTTTCGGATTAGTAAGTATTTTAAAAGACAATTCACAAATGCTTCAAAATGACTTTACAGCATTAGCGCAAGGAGACTGCTCAAAACTGCCTGTTGTTAAAACAGAGCTTCAGCTTATTAATTCAAAAGTTCTTGGCGCATGTAAAAACCCATTAATATCTTATGGAATCTCTAAGATGCCCCAAGTTCCTTTCACATGCAGCGATATGAAAAAAATGTATAGCATGTTACAAGGCAATTACAGCACTATTGAAGAAACCTGCAATGATCTTCCTTTAGTTTCTGAACCTTCTGAGAATTTAACAGAATAATAAAGAATCACACATACTCGTGAAGATTATTAATTCCGTTAGCTTTCTTGGATTCAATAAATTTCATTGTTTCAAAAAATATTGGCGCTGCTAAAGAAACTAAAAATGCCAAACCAAGTTCTCCAAGTGAAATTACAGTTAAACCAAGAATTCCTGCAATAGGCGTATAAATCGCAATTAGCTGCAGTATCATTGCAGCCATAACAGAATAAAACATAAATTTATTGCTGAGCAAACCTATTTTCCAAATTGGTTTCTCTGAACGGCACGAGAAAGCCAAGAGTAGTTCAGAAAAGACTGCTGTTGTTAAAACCATAGTTCTTGCTTTGCTCAAGTCAGTTTGATAAAATGCAAAAAACATTATCATCGCGCCTATAAATAAAATAATTCCTGCTAAAACAATAAATTTTGTTATGCCTGTTAAAATACCCTCCTTAGGATTTATAGGTTTCTTATGCATAACATGTTCATCATCTTTTTCAAAACCAAAGGCCATGCTTGGAAGAGAGTCAGTAATAAGATTCATCCATAAAATAGAAAGTGGAAGAAGTGGAAGGGGCAAAGCAAGAGTCAGAGCAAATAAGACTGCAAGCGTGCCGTAAAAATTAGCAGCAAGATTAAATTTCATAGCTTTCTTAATATTATCATAAACTTTTCTTCCTTCCTTAATAGCTTGAACAATCGACTTAAAGTTATCATCAAGAAGAATAATCTCCGAAACATCTCGAGTAACATCTGTTCCCCTTATACCCATGGAAATACCTATGTGGGCTTCTTTTAACGCAAGTATATCATTAATTCCGTCACCAGTTACAGCAACAATTTCATTTTGCGCTTTTAATACTTGAATTATTTTAAATTTAAATTCGGGAGTTATTCTTGCAAAGATAACTTTTTCCTTAACAGTTTTAATAAAATCTTCAGTAGATAATCTTACAAGCTCTTTTTCAGTTACGCTATTTGTTTCAAGGTCAATCATTTTAGCGACAGCTTTTGCTGTAAGCTCTGAATCTCCAGTTATCATTTTAATTTTAATTCCAGCAGACCTACATTCACGAATTGCTAATTTTACTTCAGATCTTGGCGGATCAATCATCCCTTGAAATCCTGCAAAAACCATATCACCTTCTGCTTTTTCTTGTTCATAACCCTCATTTAAATCCTTAAAAGCAAAACCCAAAACTCTCAGGGCCTCACTAGCCATTTGTTCATAAACTAGAATCAATTCTTTTCTTCTTCTATCATTCAAAGGAATAACTCGACCTTCAATAAATTCTTTTGAACAATGCTCGAGTATAACATCTGGAGCGCCTTTAGCATAACTTATAAGAGCCCCATTTGATTTTCTTACAATAGACATCATTTTTCTTTTTGAAGAGAAAGAATATTCAATAACTCTTGCTTCTTTTTCTGTTTCATCCTTTTTAAAAACTCCAGCATTATGGGCAGAAAGTGCAATAGCTTTTTCTGTTGGGTCTCCAAATGCTTTTATCTTATCGCCATATTCTAATCGGGCATTATTGCACATAATTCCAATTTTAAGCAATTTTTTAATAGAAAAAGCGCTTTCAGGGTCAATTCTTCGATTATCTATTAAAAATGTATCTCCGTGAACCTTATATCTTTTTTTATCGCAATAAATATCAATAACAGCCATTTCTTCCATAGTAAGAGTTCCTGTTTTATCTGTGCAAATCATAGTTACTCTTCCAAGTGTTTCAGCAGCAGGAAGTTTTCTTATCAATGCATGATGTTTTTGCATTCTTTGTATGGCAATTGCAAGAGTTATAGCGATAACAGCGGGCATCCCCTCAGGTATAATACTTACAGCAAGCGCAATTCCTGTAAGAAGCATCGTAGCAATGCTTTCCCCGCCAATTACTCCCGCTATAATAATCACTATCGCAATTATCAAAGTAAGAATTGCAAGTTTTTTTGAAAAAACATCTAATTTCTCTTCAAGCTCTGTTTTTTTAGGTTTAACTTTTTGAACAAGTCCAGCTATTTTTCCAAATTCGGTTTGCATGCCTATTGCAACAACAAGTGCTTTTGCATTTCCTTGAACAATGGTTGTCCCAGTATAAAGCATATTTTCTCTATTAGCTAATTCAGTATCAAGACTTAATTTTTTTGTTGATTTATCTTGTGGAAAACTTTCTCCTGTCAAAATAGCTTCGTTTGCTTGAAGTTGGCTAGCATATAAAATTCTGCAATCAGCAACAACTTTATCTCCTTCAGAAAGAATAATAACATCGCCAGGAACAAGATTTATTGAAGGAATTTCTTCAAGCTTTCCTGCCCTCATTACTTTCGCTATAGGAACAAGCATATTTTTCAAAGCAGCAATAGTTTTCTCAGCTTTATACTGCTGTAAAAAACCTATAACAGAATTAAGGCCAACTGTAACAAATATCACTACAAAATCAATATAATGGCCAATAATAAAAGAAAAAATTGCTGCAGCAATAAGAATCAAAATAAAAAGGGATTTAAATTGACTAAGAAAAATGCCGAATGCGCTTATTTGATGAACTTGTTTAATCTCATTCTTTCCATATTTTGTAGAGTTTCTTATAACTTCGTTTCTATCTAAGCCACACTCGCCGCTATTAAGAGCAGCAAGCGCTTCTTTTTCTGTTAATGTGTACCAATCGGTCATTTTTCACCTTTTTTTGTTTTTTTATTTTATTTTTATTTTTGGATGTCTTATTGGAAATTGAAAACGCTTTTTAATTTAGAGGCTTCTGAGCTCTCTGGTTTCTTCTGTGCATCTAACTCTTCTTCCCAAAGAAGAGCTGGATACTGCATTAAAATTGCAGTTATATTTCCAATAATCTTCTCAATCAAATCTCATTGAAAACTTGTATTTTATTTTTCCTGAGAATTTCTGTTCCTTCACGCACTTTTTCAGCGCCAAGGAAGTAAACAACCGTTTTTATTCCAGATTTTTTCGCAAATTCTACAATAACTTCTGCTGTTTTTTTGACCTCTGTCATTTTTTGAGGCGTGAGAATAATAACAATTCCGCCAGAAGTTTTTTTACCAGAATCCAAATCACTAAGCGCTTTTTTATAATCCTCAGCTAAGGCAGTTCCTAAAATATCTATTGGCTTGCCTAAAACTTCTACACCAAATGCTGATAAAGAATCTGAAATTAATGCTCCTGCGCCGCCAGCATTAGTTATAACATATGCTTTTTTTTCAAAAGCATTTTTTGTTGGAATTTTACATTCTCTTAAGTTTTTGCATGTCGCCTTTTCAAATGCTTCTATTAAACTGCTGCAAAGTTCAACCCCTGCTTGTTTAAACGCTCCCTTGTAAATATCATAATCACTTGCAAGACTTGCAGTATGGCTAAATGCAGCCTCACTTCCTTTTTTAGAACTTCCTGCTTTTACTGCATAAATCTTTTTTCCTCCAGAAATGCACCTTTTGCATTTTTCAATAAACTTTTTGCCTTCTTTCAGTTTTTCAATATAAAGCACGAGGGATTTTGTTTTATTATCCTTGCAAAAATAATCCAAGAAATCATTAAAATCTAAATCAGCCATATTTCCTAAACTTACAAATCCTGAAAATCCAAACTTTCCAGAAGCAATATCAGAAATATAACTCCAAAGCGCGCCACTCTGACTTACAAATGCAACATTCCCAGATTCAACATCAGTAGCAGAAAATGTAGTATCGATGCCTAGATAAGGATTGCATATTCCAAAACAATTTGGACCAAGCACGCGAATCCCATATTTTTTAGCAACTTCTAAAAGCTGTTCTTCTCCTCTTTTATTACCTATTTCAGAAAATCCTGCGCTGATTATAATAACATTGACAATTTTTTTCTTTCCGCATTCTTCAAGTGATGAAGCAACAAAATCAGCAGGAATAGCAATAACCGCCAAATCAATTTGCCCATCATAATCTAAGACAGATTTATAGCACTTTTTTCCAAAAATAAAATCATGATTTGGATTAACAGGAATAAGTGTTCCCTTAAAGCCCAGCAGCTTTTTCATGAGAATCCCGCCTACTTTCTCTTCATGAGACGAAGCGCCTATTACTGCTATACTCGTGGGTTCTAAAAATTTCTTCATGTTTAGTTGTTGAATACTGTTTTTTGGAAATATAAAATGCCTTTAACTTTCAAATGCTCAGAAGCTATCGAATTTCTTCTGTGCATCTAACTCTTCTTCCTAAAGAAGAGCTGGATACTGTAATTTAAATATTAATAATTTCCAATATAAATCTTTATATTTCCTCCTTTTCTTATGCATAAAAATAAACCATTCTAGGTATTTAAATATAATTTAGGCTGTTTTCTATAAATTTATATACCTTGCAAAAATAGTATGTTTATGAGGATATTAACCGAAAAAGAGGCTGAAGATTTTCTAGAATCTGCTGGTTTTAATGTAGTCAAACGAGCCTTTGCTAAAAGCAAAGAAGACCTAAAAAAACTTTCAAGCAAAATAGAGTTTCCATGGGTGATCAAGATATCCTCAAAACACATAGTGCATAAAGCAAAGCTTGGTGGAACAATTCTTAACATAAGTTCCATTTCACAAGCAGAAAAAGCATTCACAAAACTCCAAAAGATAAAAAACTTCGAGGGAGTTCTAGTTCAAAAAATGGAAAAAGGGGACGAGCTCATTTTTGGCCTGAAAAAAACACCCGAGTTTGGTCAAGTGTTAATGATTGGCACAGGCGGAAGCAAAGTTGAAGAAAAAAAGGATGTTTCCTTTAGAATCATCCCTATAAAAGAAGCAGACGCCGAAGAAATGCTCCGCGAACTAAAAATCTGCCAAAAACTAAAGAACACACAAGCAATAAAAGAAAATCTCCTGAAACTCTCCACTCTCGCTTCAAAAAATCAAAACATAGAAGAGCTCGATGTAAATCCAATGATCGTCAATTCCAAACAAGCTATCGTCGTTGATGCAAGAGCAATTTTGTCGTAAAAATCAAAAATTTTTAATTCTTAACAATCGACAATCTTTTTCTTGCTGATTTGTCTTTTTTCAGCTCTTCAGCATTCTTATTAAAAACTCGAATTTGCTCTTTAATGACTTCTTTCCAATTTATTTTTGCTGCCATTATAAATTTTTATCTTTTAATTTTCTAAGAACTAACGTGTTCTTCGCCGAACACCCCTTAACTGCTAATTAGCATAAACATGCTGTGTTTTTAAATGTTCGTGCCACGCTGTATTGTTAAGTTAGAGGTTGGTGGAGGATTTTAAAAGAATAAAATATCTCAAGAGAATTTAAAAAATTTAAATTGTGTCCTCTTCAAGGGTTTTCAGAACTTCAGGAGCAAGGTATATTTTGTTTCTTTTATGTCGGGTATACAAGACTATTATTTTACATTTCATCAAATAATTCAACCCTCTTTTTGTTTTTGGATAGTCCTCTCTTAAATCCTCTTGAAGCAGAGTAATAAATGAGTAGGGTCTTTCAAAGAATTTATCCAATAATTTGTAGGAAATAGGGGTAGCTTTTGCATCTATTAGCCTTTTTCTATAACTATTATATAATCCAACAAGTTTTCTTACTTTATTAGAAGTATTGGTTGCTACTTCTGTTACACCCGTTAAAAAGAATTTTATCCATCTATTATAATCTCCGGTTTCTCGAACATTCATCAGAAGATTATAATAATTTTCTTTATATCTCTTAAAATATGGGCTTAAATGTAATATGGGTTCATTTAAAATTTTTGTTTGAACTAAATAGAGTAATATCAATGTTCTTCCGACTCTGCCATTTCCATCCTCGTAAGGATGAATAGTCTCAAAATAATAGTGGATTAAACTCGCTTTAATTAATCTCATAAATCCATCTTCTTTATTGATATATTCAAATAAATATTGCATTAATTTTTCTACTTCTTCTTCGGAGGGTGGAACAAATCGGGCATCTAAAACATCATTACCTTCAATCCAATTTTGTTGTTTTCTATAATCTCCTACTTTTTTATCCTGTCCTCTTACTCCCTCGAGAAGAATTTGATGAACTTGATTTATCAGTTCTTTGCTAATCTTCTCGCCCTTTTTTAATTGGGCTAAAGCATAATCTATCGCCTTAACAAAATTAACTACTTCTTTGACTTGAGGATTCATAATCTCTGGTTTTTTACTTCCAGCTTCACTTAAAAAAACATCGGTTAAAGATACTTTTGTTCCCTCAATTTCAGAACTATCAACAGCTTCTTTTCTCAAATAAGGCTCTACGAATAATTTTAATGTTCCAATCATGCCGATGTTATTTATAAGCCCATGCAATTCTCCTATGGCTCTATTAGCTTCATTTGACATTTCAATTAAAGAAATATCATTACAAACCTCTTTCATGTCTGGCAATTCTTTTGGAGAGAAATACTCAAATTCCATAAATTCTTTTCCAAAAGTAGCACTTCTTCTAACTAACTTTCCTGCTTTAGCATTAAATTTTGGTAGATTCATAATAATCCTTGGTTTTTATAGTATTTATACTTTTCGGTTTTTATGATAATAAGGACAAGATTATTAACTAATAAACTTAATTGCATTAATAAGTTAAAAAATAGTGTATGTAAATAGTATATAACTTTATTCTTATTAACGTATTTTATGTAAAACGTTAATACAATAGAAAGGTTTATATACTGGATTGTATTAACATTATTAGTATAAAACGTTAATATGAAAAATATACCCCAAAAAATAAAATGTTCTCATTGCAAAAGCAAGAATACCCTCAAATGGACTAAGAGAAAGACACAGAATAGGGGCTTAATTCAGAGATATAAGTGTAATGATTGCCAAGCAACTTTTACTATTGATGACGGCTTTTTCAGAATGAGAAATAGCCCTCAAAAAATAACCTGTGCTTTAGACTTATTCTATAACGGCGTAAGCACAAGAAAAGTTCAAAGTCACTTCAAAGCATTCTATACCCGAAGATATAGCCCGTCGACTGTTGAAGAACGCAATATTTATAAAGGCTTGAAAATCATGAAAGATTGTCGCAAGTTACGGAGTCCAACGACAAACAACTATTGAAGTCCAAAATGCACGCAATGAAAAGGAATCATCTAAACCTCTTGGTAGACTAGACGACTACATAAGCGGATATGGCAGAGGTCTCTTTGGGCCACTATTCTCCTCCATTCGCCATGAGAATTTGGAAGAGGCTTTTGGCAACCCTTTAACCGAAAGAGAGCGGCGCGGATATTGTCTAGGACTTACGTCATCTATTGTGTTACCAATAGTAGGCGGATACTATTTAGTTTCTTTTCTAAGCAAATATTAGATGAATGTTTCTATTTATTCATGGATAGTTAAGTATTCTAAGATTATGCACAAATTCACAGATAAGCTTAAACTTAATGTGGGTGTAGAGGTTCAGGTTGATGAAGTGGAATATCAAAGAAGAAAAAGCCACTTTCAAAAGAGAGGAACTCAAACAAACTATTTCGTAGATAGCATAGATACACAGACTCGTTTTATGGTTGCTTCTAATTATAACAAAGACAGAATTGGAAAAGGAATAAAAGCAGTTATTCAGAAAGCCAAGGATAAAACAGATAAGCAAATACAAATTCTTACAACAGATGGATATAATGCTTATATTGATTCTGTTAAGAAAGTCTTTGGATATTATGCTTTAAAGAAAGGAGAAGTAGAACATAATGTAGTTACTCAATTAAAAGGCGAGGGATTTAACCACCCTATTGAAAGATTGCATAATTCTCTAAGACAGCGAACAAAGACTTTCAGAGGATTTCACGGCTCTGTTGAGTCGGCTAATGCTATTCTAAAAGGTTTTGAAGTTTATTATAACTTCATAAGAATACATCAAGGAATAAATAAATGCCCTTATGAGCTTGCTACTGATTTGAAATTGAAAGAAAATAATAAATGGCTTGAGCTGATTTACCTCTCAAAACAGATTATGTAACTACTACCAAGATACAACAATATAAAGATTTATAAAGCCCATTTTATTAATAAAAGTATGAAAACAACACAACTTAACGGCAACGGAAAGATTGTAGAAGCAAGAACAGAAATTTATGTTCCTCATTTAGGAGAAACTTTAGCTTTTAGCTTGCCTATGCAAGGACAAGATTATTTTCAAAAGGTAATGAATGCTATTGATACAGATAATGGATTAAGACCGACAACTGCTCAAACTTTATCTCTTGTTGATTTAGCTTTGAAAAATAAAGATAACGAATATTGTAAAGATATTTTAAGCAAATTTAGAAATCAATATTTTTGGAGTGCTACTGAAAATCTTTGGGGTAAAGAAGATGTAATTGTTTATGATAATGTTGATGGAAAAATGCCTTCTGATAGGACTTCTTTAATTAAAAGAATGAAAGATGGCGATAATGCAGTTAGAGTTGTTCCTTATGGATTTAAAATAGAAAGACAATCTGTTGATGAATTACTTAAAAATCCTTATGTTATTGCTCAAGTCGGAAATAAAGATATGCTTGATGTTGTTAAAAGAGTTGCAGAAGGAGTAAGTAAGAATAAACCTTTTGTTTGGGCTTTAGGTTCTCAAAATTCAGATGTAAAAAGATATACTGCGCTGAGTTCCATCTGGGACGGTGACAGGTTGGTCTTCAGTGGCGACGGCGATGGCAGCGGCAATGACGGCTATGCTTCTCGGGTGCGTAATGCGAGCGCCGAAGGCGCGAAGTCCGCGAAAAAATAAGCACGCATAAGCTTATTAATTCTTAATTTTATTAAATCTTGTCTTAGGCAGCTCTTTCAATTCACAAAAATAAAGTAAAGAGTCTAGGGCCACACGCCAATTGATTAGCGCGTTATTTAGATTTATTTTAAGCCATAAAATACAAAAGCGACTTGCGAGAAGCTTCAGTGACGAGCGTTAGCATTTTTAGCAGAAACAGATAAACTCTCAAAGATGCTGGCGCGAGGGAAGGTAACAAGGGCTATAGGACAGCGTGGCTTCATAGGCTTGATAGCGACAACAGGTCTAACCTTAATGAATTGCCCTATTTGCGTTTGATCTTCGTAGATTCTAATTTTGCTTTTGTTTATCGGTTTATTTTCCATGTTTTCATTATTTGATTTTTATTTATAAGCTCTCGGAGAAAAAAATAACTAAATTTTTTTCATCATTTTTTTATCCTGTTAATTTATAAAGGGTCTTTTTGGTTATAAATCTCTTGTACCATTCTTGTACCTGTTATATTTAAGCAGTCTTTCTAAGAAAAACTTAGGTTTTTCTCTAAGTTTTTGATTTGCTGCTTTGTTGTTACTACTTAGATACAACAACATAGAAAGCTTTAAAAAGCTCAAATTTCTATAATAAGAATGATAAATATAATCCAGGATGTGAAACCTACGGGTACAACTTCTGCTTATGTAGAAAAGCCATTCGACGAAGCTAAAAAGGAGCTTGAAAGTGCAGGTTATGACATTATTTCCTTACCACAATTTTCTAAATTAAGAATAGAACAAGGCAAAGACTCACACGTAGCTAATTACGGAGCTTATACTAGAGAAGGCTTCTTGTATGTACCTCAAAAAGGAATATTTTTAGTAAGAAACTCTCCGATAATGGCTAATGCTAAAGAAGCAACAGAATGCCACAGAAACGGAAAAGAATTTTACTTAACTCAAGAACAAGTAGAACAATCTCTTGCAGATTCTGTTCAGGTTAAAGTTAAGCATGGTGAAACAATCCCAACAAAAAGATTTGGAGATGATGAATTAACTGCTTACGCATTCGGAGATAATGCTGAAGCTTACGGAGAATTTTTGAAAGAAGCAGGAATAAAAGAAATGCCTATTTACTTAGCTGATGTTACAGATAAACCATTTGCAAGACAGGCGTGGCTTCATAGGCTTGTTAGCGACTACAGGTCTATCCTTAATGGCAACAACAGGTACCTCAACTACGACGATGCTGTTCGTGGGGTGAGAATTGTCGAGCCACGAAGTGGCGAAGACCGCGCAAAAAAGTCAGAGTATCAATTCACAAATATAGAAGCTCAAAAATACTTGAAAGTCCTCGAAGGCGTAAGAAATGGAACTCTTCCTGCTTCAAAACTTGAAGGCGTGATAAAAGCTTTCAAAGCTTAATTTTTAAACCTTATTTTTCTATCTTGTTTGCCCCAATTGCTATATTGTTTTAGCAATATGCTATTTAAATAAAATAGCGAGAAAGGCCACACGCTCTTTTATCAGTGCATCATTTAAATTTATTTTAAGCCATAAAATACAGCAACAATAATTAGTAAAGTGAAAGTTACTATTAAAGCAGTAATTTGATGAAAGCTTAAAGTTGCAGTGAAATCAGGATTAACCTATAAAATTAATCTTAAAGAAATGATTAATTGGCTACATAGCTAGGGTCGTTGAGCTTAACTCCAACAGGAACGATGACAGCGACAGGTTGTATGTCAATGGCAACAACTGGAATGACAACAACAATGGCTATGCTCCTGGAATGGTCCTTGCCTCAAGGCATCTTAACATGAAAACCTATAGAAACCTTTACAATCGGTTATGCGAATTTAAGAGTATTCTTCTTGCGTACGATAAGGCAAGAAAAGGAAAGACAAGAAAGAAAAATGTCAGAGCTTTTCACAAGGACTACTTAATTAGACTATTACATTTGTCTAGCGAGTTGAAAAATAAAACTTATAAGCCTAAGCCGTTAACCCGATTTATTATAAAAGACCCAAAAACAAGGGTTATTCATTCTTCAGATTTCAGAGACCGAATTGTCCATCATCTTATAATAATGTTTCTCGGGCCAATTTTTGAACAGAATTTTATCTATGATTCCTGTGCAAATATAATCGGCAAGGGAAGCTTGTTCGCGATAAATAGATTTGATAAATTTAAGCGAATAGTCACAAATAATCTTCATTCCGAGGCTTTCTGCTTAAAAGCAGACATAAGACATTATTTTGAAGAAGTAGACCATGAAACTCTTCTGATCATCCTAAAAAGAAAAATCAAAGATGATAACCTCATCTGGCTAATAGAACAGGTATTGAATAACTCTGCCACCCATTCGGGGGGGGCGAACGGGTTTTTGCTCCAAAGGCATGCCTCTTGGCAACTTAACTTCGCAATTCTTTGCTAATGTTTATCTAAATGAATTAGACCAATATGTTAAGCATGTTTTAAAAGCAAAATATTATATCCGTTATGTTGATGACTTTGTTATTTTACATAGTTCTAATGAACAACTTAAAGAATGGAAAAATTTGATTGCTAACTTTTTAAATAGAGAGTTAAAACTTGAGCTTCATCCTCAAAAGTCTAAAATAATTCCTCTATCAAAAGGGGTAGATTTCGTCGGTTTCAGATGTTTTTGGCATTATAAGTTATTAAGAAAGAGAAACATCCGCAAAATTCTCTTAAAGGTTAAAGAATACAAGAATGAGCAAATTTCTAAAGAAAAAATGCTTGAGAGTTTTCAAGGCTGGAATGCCTATGCCCTTTGGGCTGATAGTTATAAGTTGAGAAGATGCATTGTAAAGAAAATCTACGCTCCCACCAACCTCTAACTTAACAATACAGTGCCACGCCGATGAAAAAAGGAGGATTGCACTTAATAAAGGAAAGGTTGCTTCTAGGAAAAACTTGGTTTTCCTGGAATATGCTCCCACCGGGATTCGAACCCGGGTCCCCACCTTGAGAAGGTGATATCCTTGGCCTCTAGACTATGGGAGCGTAATAAATTAAGTTTTAGAATGTTTTTAAAGGTTTATCGTACGGGGAGATATTGGAAATTAAACTAGCGATTTAAAACATCGAGGTTCAGAAGCAAGTAAGAAGCTACAGAAGCCGAGCATTTGTATTTAAGTAAGGAAAATAAGCTTAAAAATACAAGTGCGAGTTAACATAAAAATTTAATTATTTCCAAAAATATCTAAAAAATTATCACTTCAGCACAAACCTATTCAAATTATGCGCGACTTTGAGCGCGCCGCGGTATTCTGTTAAAAATTCTTTTTCCGCGTCGCTTAAATCCATTTTTTTTGCAAGATTATCATCAAGAATGAGGGCAATCATAAAAAAATCCCTCATAGCTTTCTTTTTACTGATATGCGTTAATTCTGCATATTTTATTGCAATGCTTTTCTTTCGGGCATTCTTTTGATTAGCCATCCAAATTTTAAGAACTCTTGTTGGTCTATCGTATTTTGTAAACTGCTCTGGATTCTTGAATTTTTTAGCTGCTGAAATTCCTGCTGTAAGGAAAAAGTTTTGATAAAAAAGAAATCTCCAATACTGCTGGCGGTATATTCTGCCCTTGAACACATCTGCCTTGCTTAGCGCTTCAAAAGCCTTTACCAGCTCTTTTCCTCTGCATTCTGTCGGAATGTTTTTCTCAACCCAAAGAGAAATCTGGTCTAATTCCATATCAACATCATCAAAAGTATTTATTGTATCTTTCGAGGTTTCAAGTTTGAAAAGATTTTTGATAGCGTTAAAAATATCCAAAGATTTTTCTCTCACACCAATATCGCCCTCTACAGTTTCGCCGTTAGTATTATGTATAACTGATTGAAGGTCATTTATTGCTGCGCGCATATCTCCTCTTGATTTTGATGCTATTCCTCGCAAAAGATTTTCTTCAACCGGTTTATTCTCAATTTTAGCAATATTTCTAAGAACCTCGAGTATTACTGGAAAAGTTATCTCGCTAAACTTTACAAGCTCGCATTTTTGCCTGAGTATTGAAAATTTCTGCAGCCAAACATCGTTTGCTGTAATAATAATTGGGTGTTTTGTTTTTTCAATCAGAGAAATAAGTTCAGCAAGCCCCCCATAATCTGTTGCAGTAACTCCATCAACTTCATCGACAAGAATTATTTTTCCTTTTGCAAAAAGAGATGCTTGTTCTGTTGAAGGTTTCATAACCTCCTCAAGTTTTGCTCTATTTCTTAAATCACTTGCATTTAATTCGAAAAGTTCAAAACCTTTTTCTTTTGCAAGCACGTGCGCTAGCGTAGTTTTTCCAACGCCTGCTGGGCCATGAAGAAGAATGGCTTTTCTTTTAGCTACGCCCCTAGAAAAATCATAGAAAAATGCCCTAAGTTTGCTTATCGCTAAATCCTGGCCTTTAATTTGAGCAAATGATTTTGGCCTGTGCTTCTCAGAAAGCGGAATTGTCATTGTTTGCCTTTTCTTTTTTTAATCCTAAACCAGCAAGAACAAAACTTGCAAGCAAAGCTTCAAGCTGGACAAATTCATCGCTTCCTTCTACAAGACGAAATTCGATTTCGCCTGTTTTTTCAGTTAGCATTACTTTTAATTCAGGATCAATGTCTAAATGCCATACTTCTTTTTGAATTGCTTTAATAATATCTGTCCCTGCAACAGATTCTCTTAACATTACATCCAGAAGTTTTTCTCTTGCTTTCTCAAAATCTCCTGCAAGAGCATATTCTAAAACAACTTTAATATCTGCTGGCTTTGCGCTTGAAAGCATTGTGTTAATGAGTTCAACAGTTATCACAGGAGAAATAGAGGCGCTTGCTTGGATAAGATTTGTAGCTCGTCTACCATCGCCTTCGCTTCCTTCGTAAATTATCTCAATAGTTTTTTCATCTATAGAAAGTTTTTCATGCTCAGCGATTTTATGAATTATTTTGGCAATATCCTTTTTCTCGAGAAGTCTAAAACGGAAAACAACGCAACGAGATTGAATAGGGTCAATTATCTTGCTTGAATAATTGCAAGAAAGAATAAATCTGCAAGTTCCAGTATAATTTTCCATTGTCCTTCTTAATGCTTGCTGAGCTTCTTGAGTAAGAGCATCTGCTTCATCCAAAAATATTATTTTAAACGGAACACTTCCAAGAGATTTTGTCCTTGCAAAATTCTTGACTTCTTGCCTGATAACATCAATTCCACGAGCGTCAGACGCATTTAATTCAAGATAATTTTCTCTCCAGAATTCTTTAAACAACTGCTTAGCAACAATTATTGCTAATGTAGATTTTCCAATTCCTGCAGGCCCTGCAAAAAGCATGTGCGGAATATTAAGAGAAGCAGTAAGATTTTTTACTCTTTTAACTATTTCTTCTTGACCCACAATATCCTCAAAAGTATTGGGTCTATATTTTTCTGTCCAGATTATTGATTGATTGGACTTGCTTTCGCTGAATTCTTGGCCTACCATCTTTTATAAAATTGAAAACTAAAAGCTTCTTATAAAGATTACTATGCTGTAAAATATATAGAAAATACGCAGAAAAATAAGATTATTTAGCTCGTTCTTTATGCATTCTTCTTTTTCTTTTTTCTTCTCGCAATCTCTTTCTTTGCCATTTCCATCTCATTTGGCCTTTCTTTTTCCATCTTCGTGAGCTTCTTTTCATGATATTAACTGAAGAAATATGTTTATAAAGGTTTTTGTCTCTTTGTTTTTATATCAAAGTCCCGTAAGACAGTGGTCAAGTCTACGACCTTCTGGGGGTTGTAACCTCGGTTCGAATCCGAGCGGGACTATCGAGCGCTTGCATTTAAGTAATTTTCAAGCATAATATTGAAAATGCAAGCGCTAGAGGCATTTCTTCCTTAATTAGCAATATTTAAATATACATTTTCCTACAAATTATCATGGCTGAAAAACAAATAGGAGAAGTTAGCAATTACTTCAAGAATGTTAAAGCAGCAGCTATCCTTTTGTCAGCTCCGTTAAAAGTTGGCGACAGCATAAGAATTAAAGGCGGAGAAAAAGACATAGAAATGGACGTAGATAGCATGCAAATTGACAGAAAGCCAATAGAAAAAGCAAAAAAAGGCGACGAAATTGGCTTGCTTGTGCCTGAAGATGTGCACAAGGGATACAAAGTATTCAAAGTTTAATTGCTAATTATTTATCTTTTAGAAGTTTGATTTATACTATTTAGAGTTTTATTTAATTGTCTTTAGAATTATAATTGCTGATTTAAACATCAAGGCCCAGTAATAAGTAAGAAACTCCAAGTACCTGTATTTTAAGAGCATAGATAAATTCTAATAAATAAGAACTAAGATTTATCCGCAACTTCCGCTCGTAGTTGCGGTTGCAGAGCTTAATGCTTGCGAGCATTCAGAAGGCGCAGTATTGAAAGCGCTGCAGATAGCAGTTTTGTAAGCTTCAGCTGTTCTTGATGCGCTTGCTTGAACTCCATTGATGACTAATGTTGGAGAGCCCTGAATATTTAATGCGACGGCCCTATTAGCGTAAGCTTCTGTAAGAGAAGTTCCCTGTGAATCAACACAACTCATTATGCTGGCTGAATTTATTCCAAGAGAAGCCATAAGCTTTGTTGATTCGGTTTTATCACAGGCTGCGTCTCCAGAGCATTTTGTGTAAATATCGTCTACAAATTTTTGGGCGTAAGACCAGTATTTTGCTGGCTCAAGCTTCTGTATGCATGCTTGTATTTTATTCTGCTCTACTTCATGAGCCCCATGACCTGCATAATAAAGAACTACTTCAAAATCTGCCTTGCTTGCAAGAAGGCTCGCAACTTGAGCGAAAGGCTTCTGCGCAGAAACTCCGTAAGGGCAATAAGACCAAATGTACAACTCTGCTTTTGGCTTGTCTGCTTTTGGAACTTCTGTTGAATCTGTTTGAGGGCTTGTTGGAGGCGTAAGTGGGACTAAATCGCCATAAAGATAAAATTCTCCATCTTTTGTGAAATAAGTTGGAACTTCTTTTCCATTAAAAATAACTGTGACTTCATATAATCCATTTTTAGAAACAATGTCTTTAAGGGTAACATTTCCTTGACCTTGTAAAAGTTCTGTATTGATAAAATCAACAGCTTTTTCTCCTGCAGCTGATTTTGATATTGCCCCAGTAAAAATAGTTCCAAAACAAACTGCAACAATTAATACGAGCGCTAGAACTATAGAAACAGCTATCCAAGGATTATGCTTGATTTTAACTACAGATTTTGCAAAGAAAGAAGGTTTTGCCTCTTCTTTTTTTTGAGAGTGTTCGTTTGCTTTCAACTCGATCATGTCTAATTAACAAAAACCCTCTTTAAAAACCTTATGCAAGACAAATCCAGCAGCACATTAAAAGAGAATAACAATAATTAAAAATGCCCTAAACTATTGAATAATAGATAAAAGAGGAAAATTGATTATTAGAAAAATAACTGCGATTTAAATGCAGAGGCTCAGAAGCTTCTAGAAAGCTCCGAGTGCCTGTAATTCAAGAGCACAGATTATTTCCAATAAAACATCCAAAAATAAAAATAAAATAAAAACAAAAATGCCATACGATATTATTATTGGACGAGACAAATCAGATAAAGCAAAATTCGGAGATAAAGGTCTGACCTACATTGGCAAGGGCTATGTTACTATGGGCAATTATACTTCCTTAAGTAATTTAATCTGGCTTGATGTTGCTCGCTCGCATGTTATTATGATTGCAGGAAAAAGAGGAAGCGGAAAATCTTATACTCTCGGAGCAATAGCAGAAGAACTTTGCGATTTGCCTGCAGAAGTTGCGCAAAATATAGCGCCATTAATTTTTGATACAATGGGGATTTTCTGGACAATGAAATTCAAAAATGAAAAAGAAACAGAACTATTGCAAGAATGGGGTCTAAAACCAAAAAATCTTCCTGTTGAAATCTGGGCGCCATTTGGTTATTTCAAAGAATATGAAAAACGCCAGATTCCAGTAGATAAACAATTTGCCCTCAAAGCTTCTGAACTGCAAGCAGAAGATTGGATAATTACATTCAACTTAGGAATGACTGACCCAATTTCAATAATAATTCAGAAAGTTATTTCAGAATTTGAAAATAAAGATTTTTCTATTGACGATATAATTAATAGAATTCAAGAAGAAAACTCAGATGAAAAATCAAAAGCAGCTGCCACTGCTTTATTTGAAGCAGTAAAAACTTGGGGAATTTTTGCAGAATCAGGCCAGCAAGGAACAGAAATTTCGGAATTGATTAATCCAGGAAAATCAACAATACTGGATATAAGCTGTTATTCTTCTATTGGCGCTTTTAATGTTCGTGCATTAGTTATCGGAATTATTTGTAAAAAACTTTTCAATGAAAGAATGTTAGCAAGAAAAAAAGAAGAGATGCTTGCAGTTCAAAAGGGAGTTGATTATCTCAATGTTTCTTCTAAGCGAGAATTTCCATTAGTTTGGATTTTTATTGATGAAGCTCATGAGTTTCTTCCAATGAATGAAAAAACAGCAGCAAGTGATGCATTAATTCAAGTTCTGCGTGAAGGCAGACAACCAGGACTTTCATTAGTTATGGCAACACAACAGCCAGGGGTTATTCACAGAGACGCTATGACTCAATCAGATATAGTAATAGCCCATAGAGTTACAGCAAAACCCGACATAGAAGCTTTAAACACAATAATGCAAACTTATCTTCTTGATTCAATCTTGAAAACAATGGATAATCTTCCCCCGCTAAAAGGTTCTGCAATAATTCTTGATGATAATTCAGAAAGGCTTTATCCTATTCGTATAAGGCCCAGATTTACATGGCATGGTGGCGAAGCGCCAACAGCAGTTAAAGTGAAGAAAGATATTTAATTAATCTTCATCAAATTTTCCTTGAAATAAATCACTGACTTCTTTTATGCAGGTCTCTGCTTTAACGCCCGTAACTTCAATAATCAAACTATCTCCGCAATGAGCCTCAAGACCAATAACCCCTAAAGGACTTGTTAAACGAGCTGTTCTGCCGTCTTTTTTAAAGGATATATCTGAATCTGTTTTTTTAGCAACTTGAGAAATCAACCCCAAGGGGGAAAAATGTATTCCTTGTTTATTTGTAATAGGGAGACAAGCAATATAGCCTTGTTCGGGATTTCCAAAATATTGATAAGGCCTTTGTCTTAAAAAATCTTCAGTTATATGCTCTCTTTGTAAAATATGGGCTAATTCTTTTCTAACACCTGGTTGCTGTCTTGGACGAAGATCTTTTTTCATAACCGTAGCTATTTCAGTAGCAATTTTAGCTTCGTGATAAAATGTTGCTCTTTGACCTATCCTAAGATTTCTTACATTTGGTTTAATTTCATCAGGAAGAGTTGCTAAATCCACTTCTCGTCCAGCATAGCGATTTCCTGCAAGTTTATGAATCGCAACATCATGCACTAAATATCCTATCGGAGTTCTAAGAACAGTATAAAAAACCATCTCTCTTAATTTAGCATCAGAAGTAAAATGGCCATTATATTGATGCGAAATGACTTCTGCAAATTTTCGTGCAGTATCTTTTCCAAGTTGAACTAAGTTTACAGGAAAAGAACCTGTTAAGTTTCTATATGCTTTTTTTGCTTTTTCCATGTTGTTTGTAAATTGCAGAGTTCTATTCTAGCTAATCACCCAATAAACTAGAAACTAACTGCAAAATCATAGAAAGAAGGAGCTTTTTAAACCTTCGTATAAGAAAAAATCTACAAAACTTTTATTTCAATTCGATATCTATGCTCGTAAGGGGCAATGTCGCCTGCTTCTTTTACATTTGTAATCTTTATTTTTTTCTTAAACTTTCCTGCCTCTTTATGCAAATCATCCATCATTTTCACTAATTTATTTTCAGCGCAAAATCCATAATAAACAATTCTCGCGCCTTTTTTTGCAACACCCAATGCTTCTTTCAAAAAAGTTTCTTTTAAGTTCGGTCGCGGCATAACAATAAAATCAAATTTTTCATGCAATTTCTTCACCGCTCGCTTAACGTCTCCTTGAATGGTTTCAATTTCAACAACTTTATTTTTGCGGGCATTTTCAGCAGCATATTTGCAGCACTCTTTTCCTAATTCTATGCTTACTATTCTTTTAGGACAAGCATATTTAGCAATAATAACTGAAAAAGGACCAACACCCGCAAACATAACAAGAACATTGTTTGCCCCAGACTTTTTAATAAGCTGAGCAATTTCCATTCTTTCATTAGCCAATCTAGGTGAAAAGTAGCAAGTCTCAACATTAAATCTGAACTTGCATCCACTTTCAATATATTCTGCAATTAAGTTTTTCTCGCCAAGAAGATATTTTGTTTTAATAGTTCTAAGCCTTCCATGAACTTTTCCTGATTTTTCAAGAACAGTTCTGACACTTTTATATTGGCTTGCCAATTCTTTTGCTTTTTTCAGCTTCTCCTCTTTTCCGGTTTCGTCAGGAAACTTAATAATGGCTATGTTTCCCAGAATATCATAATTTGCCATGTTTTGTTTAAAAAATTAAATAATTAAATCTCCTTTCATATTCTTTATGATTAAACCATTCTAAAATAACAGAAAGAAGTTCTACTTCACTTTCATCTAAAAGAGTATAGATTATTCTCCAACCGCCCGGTAGATTATACTTCCATAAATTAGTAATTTTATATTTTTGCATATACTCTTTAGGGAAAAGATTATGTTTAAGTTTTATTCCACAAAAAGGATTTTTTTTAAGATCATCAATTGCTCGCCTCAAATGTTTTTTCAAATCTCCTTCTGCATCTAACTTTTCAAATTCTTTTTCAAGTTTTTCAGTGGCAAAAACAACATTTATTTTTTTACCCATATTAATATCGCTTTCTTTTCTCCAGCATTTTAACTAATTTAGGATTCCAAATCCAAACAATTTTTTCATCCCGAGGGTCTACTATTATCTTATTAGAAGCTAACAAATAATCCAAAACAATCAAATAAGTTTGCCACATCACTTTCTTTGGAAGTTTTTTCCATAATTCTGTTCTATTAACTTCGCCACTATATTTTTCTATAGCTTCTTCTACCATAAGAACAGTTTCAAGAGTTGGAAATCTAAGCAAAGGATTTTCTTCTCTTCTCAATCTTAATTTTTCAAGCATCTTTAACATGTCCACAAATTTTTTCGTTCCATATTTAAATTTTGGATCATCCAGAAAATCATCGGATTTTCTTGATATTAATGAATATATCAATTGATATATAAAGCTTTCGCCCGCATCAAGAAAACCTTTATAAATCATAGATGTTAATTATATCTATAATAAAAGAGGACGATCAAATGAACAAAATTTTAGGTTATGTTTTATCTGGGCTAGGTCTATTTGGACTTGTAGCCTCATCGGGAACACTCGAAGATAGAATTCCGATAATAAAACTTCTCCCAAATAATACTATGCTTATCGCAGGCATAGTCCTTATCGCTGTTGGAATTTTTATAATCATCCGTGCAGGCAACGAAGAAGCCATAAAAGCTGGCGAAGAAGTTCCAATTTATCACGGAAAGAAAATAGTCGGCTATAGAAGACATTAATCATTTAGTTATATTATTCTAGTAGAAATTTAACTGCGGTTTAAAATGCAGTATCCGGCTCTTCTTTAGAAAAGAAGAGTTAGATGTACAGAAGAAACCAGAGAGCTCAGAAGCCTCGATGATAGAAATTATTAATTATTTCCAAAACTTATTAGTGAATTTCAAAAAATCTGCAATTAGAAAACCCCTTAAGGATGCCATCCAGGATGATAAACTCTCAATTCTGTAGCAATTTCTTTCAAACGTCTTTGAATGTCTTTATCTGCAGCTGCGCCAGGAGAAGCAGCTAAAGTAGCATATTCTGCTTTAAGATGAGCAATATTTCTTCTATTCGACTTTGTAAAATATCTATTTAATCCATACGCATGGAAATAAGAGGCTATTTGTCTATCAGCAAAGAACAATATTACTATTACTATCAGGGTGAATATATAAATCTGATTTGAAATAGAACTAAGTTCTGATGATTTATTTAACCACAAAACTAAATAAACAATTCCTAAAAATATCCAACAAAGTCTTCTTCCCAAACCACCCATATTTGTGAAATAAATAGCGTAAGCACATATAAGGGCAGGAAGTATAGTCGTAAGTGCAACCCCTAATGCTCCATAGGGAACTAAAATTCCAAGCGTTAATTCATTCTCAGAAATAAACCTTACAGCAAGAATAGATACGACTAAAGCAATAATAAATGCTACGCCTTTTTTATTCTGCTCCTCAAAAAGTGGAATCTTTCTAAGAACAGCATTAATTGTTATAAAAAGCAAAATCATCAAAAGAACTTTAGCAAAGAAAAACTCATTTGAAGAGTAATCGCCTATCAATGCTTCAAAAAGAGGCGTTGAAAATCCTTTAACACCATCGATAACTTTAGTCATCCCGTCTGTAAAAAAATATCCAGCATCAAACGCGCTGATTAAAGGAAGCAAAGCTGACAGACCTAAAAATCCTGCTCCAAAAAACAATGCACCCTTTTTGCTCATGTTAAATATAACAACAGCCCATTTATAAAGATTTTTACTTTGAAAGTCAACAATTAAAGTAAAAATCTAACATCGAATATTATTAGAAATAAACTATCCTTAATCGCTTGAACTCCTGAGCTTCTAGAAACTTCTGAGCATCCGCATTAAAATTAAGTCAATTCAATATATTCTCAGCCCATAGTTTAAACCCACCACTATCTTCTCGAACAGAGAAATATTTATAAACGCCTCGAACATAAATAAACCATGAAAAAGGGTACAAAGGTGTTAGCATTCTCAATCTTAGGATTATTTCTCGCAAGTTTTTTAATTGGGGCTGTTGATGCTCTTACGGTTTTTGATGATTTATTAGGTAAAATAGGAATTAGCACTACACCTACAAATACATTATCCACACTTACCGACAGCACGGGTTTTGGTAAATTTTTAATGTTTATTCTAGTTGCATTGATAGTTTATGGTATTGCAGAATTTTTGCCATTTTTGGGATCAAAACCTTTACTAAATGGTGCAATCTCCATAGTTATTGGTTTGTTATCCACAGTTTATCTTTCTAAAGAAGAGGTGCTTACATCAATTTTAGCATATAGCGCTTTAGGCGTAACATTAACATTAATTATTCCTTTCTGTATTATAGCCATAATTTCAATGCAAGCTCATGCAAAAGGACATTATTTCTTGGGAAAATTTTTATGGGTTGCTTTTTTCATAATTGCAACAACAAGATTTTTATTTGTAGAACAAGCAGATATTGGCGCATTTGGAGAATGGACCTATATTGTTTTAGCGATAGCCGCTATAATAATGTTCTTCTGGGGAGATTGGATATTTATGCAAATAATGAAAGCAAAAGCAGCCGCTCGTGGTATTGACTTAAAAGAACAAATGTATGAACATTATACTGCTCAAGCAGAGGTAATCGCAAGACAAATAGAATCGATGAGTGACATGCCTAAAACTAATCCTACTTATATGAGGGCAGTAGCACGTTACAATGCTATTGTAGAAAAGATTAATGCTAATACCACCGGAAGATTGGCTTATTATGAAAAGTGGAAAGGTTAAATTATTTAAAGCATAGTTTTCTATATTAATTATGAAAAATCGCGGTGCATTTTATGCTTTATTGATTTCATTATTAGTATCTGCTTTTCTGTTTAGCATCTCGAGCATTCATGCCGCAGACATTGTAGGCGTGAATTCTCAAACAGGCGAGACTCAAGTTCTTGGAATAAACCCGGATAATCTCCCTGAAACTCCAACAGATGTTGTAAGGGACAGCTCAACTATTCTAAAGGAAAGATGGAATAAACTTATCGGAAACATTCCATTAATCGGCCCAGTTCATAATTTTCTTAAAAATAATCCCTTGGTTTTCAAAATAATCTTTAATGAACCCTATGATTTCAGTTACAAATTCTTGTTCATATTAATCTTCTGGATTGTTGTAGCAAAATTTGTTGGAAAAATTATCGCTGTTTACTTAGAATTTGGCAAGGGCTCAGCTGCTTATGGCCTTGGAGCATTAACTTCAATAGTTCTTTGTCAAGTAGGGGTTATTGGCGGAATAGTAACTTGGGTATTAAATTTAATGGGCTTTCTCAATAGCTGGTGGGGTCAATTAATTATTGGAATAATCTTTATAATGCTTCTAGCAGCATTCTTTTATTTCGCAGAACCTATTGCAAAATATCTCGAAGAAAAGAAGAAAAAGGCAAAAACAAAAAAGACAGAAGAAAAAGTAGAAGAGCAAGAAGCTTATTTTAAAGCCAGAGAATAATAATTAGGCTAATTAAAATTCATCAGCAGTGCTTCTATCGCCTAAATGGCCATGGTCTGTTGCTTGTTCCTCAAAATTCTCTGAATGACTTGCTTTGCTTACTTCTTCTTTTAATTTTTCTTTAAATCCCCTCATCTTTCTTTTCTCGATAATTTTTTTATACTTAAGAAATCTAAGTAGTTTTATAATACCCCAGAATATAATAATAAGAACAAATACTATAACCAAAATAGAAAGCCAGGTTTGACTCTTAAAAATACCCAGATATGCAAAAATAAATGCTGCTGAAATCTTTAATGCGCCAGAAACAGAAATAAGAAGTGTAACAACAAGCGCACCAAGCCAAGATTTAAATCCGCCCCCAAAAACATCAATAAGTGAAACAATGCTCTTAATAAAAATGAAAGTAAAAATTAGCAGTGCCACGAGTACAATAAAAACCGACAATTCTATGGGCTCCCCGCCATTTAATCCAAAAAGAATTCGTGCAGGAATTTGATAATCTTCAGGAACAGAAAAGTCTTTGCTGAAAACATCGTTTATGTTTCCTGTGGGTAATGGAAGATTAGGATCTGTTGCAGGAATATCCACCGCGCAAATAAAGGGCGTGCTTAAAACAAGCATAAAAAAAACAAACATCAATTCTTTTCTCATGAGTGTTTAAGCTTCTAAGCATTTATATTCTTTTCTAAAACAGCGTCTTCTGCTTCCGTTCTTCTTTCAAAGCCCGCAATTTTTCAAACTGGCTTTCAATTCTATCCTCAGAAAAATCATGCTCAACTAAAATTTCCTTGACTTTTGCAAAATCAAACACAGGAAAATCAATTTTATATTTCTTATCAACATTCGGATTTTTAATAAGCTCAAAAACCTGCTTCCAATCAAAATCAAGCTTATATTTTCCTTCTTTTTCAAAACTTTCAACAGCTGCAAATATTTTTTCTTTTGTTTTATGTTCTAAAACCAATTTCAATGCTTTTTTTGGCCCAATTCCGCGCACCCCGCCAGGATTATAGTCTGTTCCAGAAAGAATGCCCAAACAAATAAGTTGTTCATGACTTATATCTAATTCTTTCAGCACACTTTTCAATTCAATCAACAAAGGTTTTACTTCAACATAACCTGAAACCGTTTTTCGCTTTCTAGCAAGTGTCAAATTTTGAATTAAAAACGGCGCATCAAACATAAGTGAATCATAATCTTGAGAAGCAATAGCATAAACACTTTTCTCATGTCTTGCAATATAGCTTGCTTGCGCCTCGCCTTCGCTCGGCGCTTGAATAACTGCAATGCCCATAGCTTCAAGCAGTTTTTTACTTTCTTCAATTTTCTCTTTATCTAAATGAACAATTTGGCGCGCATATTTTCCCATGCCTTCAATATCATCCTCACTTTTTGCCTGTTCATATTTTTCACGCGCTTCGTCTTTAATTTCTTCTCGCTTCTCCTGTGTTCCTCGCTTAAGACTCGGCGCTTTTCCATCAAAAACATAAATCAATTTTATCCCTTCTTGCAATAAAGAAAGATTTCTATAAAATAATCCTGAAAGATGACTCGTTATTCTTTTTTTAGAATCCATCAAAGGCATTCCATCTGGCTGGCGGATAGTTGAAAGAAACTGATAAATAACATTAAACGCATCTACAGCAAGTGTTTTTCCTTTCAAATCAGAAAGTTCAATTTCCTTTTTAGGAACAATATCGCCTATTTGCAAGCCCATAATAAGTTTAAGAAATAAGGATTAATAAAACTAATGACTTGCACGTCTTACTAAAATAGTATTGCTATGTTTAAGCAATTCAGTTACAACAGGAAGATTTGAAACAGTTTGAGCAAAAAGTTTATAACCATCAGTTCGCGCATCTCTTCTTGCTTGTATCCTAGATTTATCTTCTTTGCAGGCCTTAACAATAAAATCCCGATAAATATAAGTAAAATTTACAGGATACACCGATTTATTTTTAAAAACCCCAAATTCATAAGAAAAATCAACAAATGCTCGGCCATTCGCGCATCTTTCAAAATCATTAGCATCATTAGAAACTATTTCCCCCCAATTCATCAAGAGTAAGGGCTAAAGAGGTTTGATTAGACATTTTATAGTTGAAGCATTCTTCCAGAAACAATAAGTTTAGAAGCTTCACTAAAACAATCTTCGGGTCTGCAAGATCTGGCTTCTGCCAATTCTATAGCAAGATCCATTATCTGAGCTGTCTCAGTTTCGTGAGCATCAAGCTTGTGGCCTTCAGCATCATAAGCCCTTTTTTCAGGAATCTCAAAAGCATACCTTCCATTAGAAGTAACAAGCATCTTTAAAATTGAGCTAGCTGTTCTTGGATTTATCTTTTTTTGTCTAGCTTCTCTAAAAACTACATTTCCTAATGCTTCAGCAGGATTATCTGCATGTGTTCGCGCTATTTTTGAAAGACCATTATAAGCAGAGTCTATTGCGCTTCGAATACCATTATGCGCGCCTTCACCTAAATAGTCGAAAAACCTGCTCGGTAATGTTCTTGGAAGTGTTATTGCATAGTCTATCATTTTATCTTAAGAGATAGCTAGTTTCTTCTGTGCAGCTAACTCTTCTTTTCTAAAGAAGAGCTGGCTATTTAAACCTTTCTGTATTGTTGTATCTATGTAGGAGTAACAAATAGTAAGATTTATATACCTGCTACACATAGAATTAACATGGCAAAAACAATACCAAAACCAATTATAATCTGCGGGCTAGTTGGTGCTCTGATGATAGGAATAAACTGCGGAAAGCAACAGGAAAAAAATGCTGAGGCAGCCAGAGCAGCAGAAATAGAAGCAAGCACCTCAAAAACGAGATCTGAAATGGTGTGGTATGTTGTAGGTCAGCAAAATCCAACAAATGTGCATTCTTATAAACCAATAACGGGCGCAAGAGGTTTTAATGTAAAATTCCCTTATGACTCTACAAACAGGCCTTCAATAAAAGACATTGAGGCAAGATGGGGCAGGCTTCCAACAAATCAGCAATATTTTATACTAACTGAAGAGCAAAAACCCCAATATGGCCTAAGAAGCAATCATTAAGATAAGTATTTTCTAAACTTTTATAAGCTCATTTCTCTTATCTAGTTTATGAAAACCGCCATAAACTTTATTCCTATAGATTATGACTATTTTGACTTTAATGGCAAGAACTATGTAAAAATAATAGGCCGAGATGATAAAGGCAAAAAAG
>Ga0172375_10001274_pt1 | contig 40681 bp, 40 predicted proteins | sample LakKiv1m_FD_114537 | JGI IMG/M metagenome (GOLD analysis project Ga0172375, IMG submission 114537) | Freshwater microbial communities from Kabuno Bay, South-Kivu, Congo - kab_092012_11.1m | ecosystem: Environmental > Aquatic > Freshwater > Lake | place: Democratic Republic of the Congo... | reverse complement strand
TGGGCGGTGTCCACCACCTCAATCCCCTGGCGGGCCAGTTCGTCGCGCACCACATCGGCCCGCTGCCAATCCTTCTGCTTGCGCGCCTCTTCCCGTTCGCGGATCAGTTTTTCCAACTCCGGCGCCAAGGGGCACTCGGTAAGCCGCATGATGTTGAAGACCGCGTTCACCTTGCCCAGGGCCTCCAGGATATATTTCTTCTGGTCGCGGTCAAGCTGCCCCTCACTAAGGATCGGGTTGGTGCGCTTCATGAAATCGAAGAGCACGGCGAGCGCCCGGGAGACGTTCAAGTCATCGTCCATGGCCGCCTGGTAAGCCTCCTCCATCCCGGAAAGATAGGCCGCCACCTGCGGGTGGGGCAACCCCGGCGGCAGACAGAGCAGCTTGCCGACAAAATCATCCAGCCTCTTCAGCATGGCGCAGGCGGCATCGAGGTTCTTGTAGGAAAAACTCACCGGCTTGCGGTAGTGGGTGCGGAGCAGGAAGAAGCGTACCTGGCGGGCGGTATAGCCCTTGGCCAGCACCGTGGCCAAGGTGATGACATTATTGTTTTCCGGCGCCATTTTCTTGCCGTCCACCCGCAGCAACTCACTGTGCAGCCAGTAGCGCGCCAGCGGCTTGCCGGTGAGCGCCCCGGCAATGGCATTCTCGTTCTCGTGGTGCGGGAAGAGAAGGTTGCTGCTACTGGTGTGGATGTCCATGGTTTCGCCGAGGTACTTCATAGTCATGGCCGAGCATTCGATATGCCAGCCCGGCCGCATGTTGCCCCACTCCGTCTTGAAAAAGATCCCCTTCTTGAGCTCGCCCAAGGTCGAGCGCTTGAGCAGGGTGAAATCCACCGGGCTCTCCTTCTCATAGTTGTCGAGATCCACGGTGCGGCCCACCTGAATCTTCGAGATGTCCACGCCCGAGAGCTCGCCGTAGTTCTTGAACTTGGAGATGTCAAAGTAGATGGAGCCGTGCTTTTCGTAGGCATAGCCCTTGTGCATAAGCTTGTGAGCAAGGTCGATCATCTCCTGCACGTGCGCCGAGGCCTTCGGGTAGCCGGCGGCCGGCCGCATGCCAAGCAAATCGAAATCGCGCTGGAACTGCTCGATATAGGCTCTGGTGAAGGCGGTTAACTCCTGTCCGCTCTGCTCCGCGCCTTTGATGGTATTGTCGTCGAGGTCGGTAAAGTTCATGTAGAACTCCACCGGAAAGCCCTTGGCCACGAGATGGCGGTGGATGAGGTCCGCCACCATGAAGCGACGGCAATGCGCCAGGTTGGTCGGTTCATGGGCCGTGGGGCCGCAGGCATAGAAGGTGACCCGCTTCGGGTCCTTGGGGACAAAAGGCTCCTTTTTCCGGCTTAAGGTATTGAAGAAGCGGAGCGGATTATCCTTGGCCGCCGCGGCTGCCTTGGGCATGGAGAAGAGTTCGGTGGAAAGGTATTTCTCACCGCCGTCCGGCAGAATGACCACGATCTCGCCGCCCTCCTCCTGCAACTGGGCGGCCCGGGCCAGCGCCCCGCAAAGGGCGGCGCCGGAACTCATGCCGACAAAGAGCCCTTCCTTCCGCGCCAGCAGCCGGGCAGTCTTGAAGGCCTCGTCGTCCGGGATATTGATGATCTGGTAAGGCAGGCTCTTGTCGTAGATGCCCGGCGTGTAGGACTCCTTCATGTTCTTGAGTCCCTGGATCTTGTGGCCCAGAAAAGGCTCCACCGCCGTGACCCGCACGTTGGGATGCTGGTCGGCGAAATAGCGCGACAGCCCCATCACTGTCCCCGAGGTGCCCAAGGTGCCGACCACGTCGGTCACCGTGCCCGCGGTCTGTTCCCAGATCTCCGGCCCGGTGGTCTGGTAATGGGCCCGCCAGTTCGCCTCGTTGTTGAACTGATCGGTGAGGAAGTAGCGGGCCGGGAATTCGCGGGCCAGGGCGTAGGCCTCCTCGATGGCGCCGTCGGTCCCCTTCTTGCCGGGGGTGAGCAGAATCTCGGCGCCAAGGGCCTCCATGATCTTGCGGCGCTCGATGCTCGCCGAGTCGGGCATCACCAGTTGGCAACGGTAGCCCTTGACCGCGCAGACCAGGGCCATACCAATGCCGGTGTTGCCGCTGGTCGCCTCCAGCACGATCTTGTCCGGGGTGAGTTCGCCAGAGGCCTCGGCGGTCTCGATCATATTAAGGGCCACGCGGTCCTTGATCGAGCCGGCCGGGTTGAAGGACTCCAGCTTGGCGTAGAGTCGCACCTTTTTATAGGGGTTCAATCGCCGAATCGGCACCAACGGCGTGTTGCCGATTCGATCGAGAATCGAAGGAATATGCTGGTGGTCTGGTTTGCGCGCCATGTTCCTCAGCCGAAAGGCTATCCTGTTGTTTATACAGCCAAAGGATACCGCCTTTTCGGGCGATTGCAAAGGCTTTTGTCGGGGCACCTCGGCCGTGCGCCGCGCTGGTGGCCACAAAAAAGGCAGGCCCCGCCGGAGCGGAGCCTGCCTGAGTCATACAGTAACGCGGTCGCGCAGTGCGGCGAATCAGCCTTCCTGCTCGAGCTTCACCTCAATGGCAATCTTGTAGAGCAGGGTCAGGACAAAGAAACCAGTGGCCCATACCGCCGCGGTAATACCTAGCTCCTGCACCGAGGGGTAGTACTCGGTAACCCCTTCCATCATGCTCGGCACAAAGCCGCCCAGCACCAGACCCAGACCCTTGTCGATCCAAAGGGCGACAAAGAGGATGATGCAGGAGAGGGCCAGAAGCCCTGTGGACTGCCGCGCCCGGGCGATGAAAATGAGCGGGATGGCACCCAGGCCGAGAATCATCGAGGCGCGCATGAAGGGCACCAGGTTGTTGTAGGTATGGCCGTCATGGGTCAGCCCCCAGAAGAGGTAATCCAGGGTGTGCATATGCCCCGGGATCTGGCTGTAGTAGGCAACAAAGAACTCGCAGCCGACAAAGAAGAAGTTGAGCAGCGCGGCATAGCCGATGATGGTCACCAACTTGTCCTTGGCCACCTGGCCGACCCGGAACTTGGTGGTCTTTTCCATGATGAGGGCGACCAGCAGCAGCAGGGAGGGGCCGGCGGCAAAGGCCGAGGCGAGGAAACGCGGGGCCAGGATGGCGGTGAGCCAGAAGTGGCGGCCCGGCAGACCGCAGTACAGGAACGCGGTCACGGTGTGGATGGAAACGGCCCAGGGGATGGAGAGGTAGATGAGGTACTTCACCCACTTGGCATACTTAACGCCCTTGTATTCGGCATGCAGCACCGCCCAGCCACAGACCACGTTCAAGAACAGATAGCCGTTCAAGACGATCATGTCCCAAAAGAGCATGGAGTGAGGGGTCGGATGCAGCAGCACGTTCAGGGCGCGGATCGGCTGACCGAGGTCAGCCAGGATGAACATCAGGCACATGATGACCGCGGCAATGGCCATGAATTCGCCGAGGATGGTGATGCGGCCGAAGTCCTTATAATGGTGGATGTAGTAGGGCAACACCAGCATCAAGCCACCGGCCGCCACACCAACCAGGAAGGTGAACTGGGAGATGTAGACACCCCAAGTCACGTCACGGCTCATGCCGGTGATACCCAAACCGTAGTTGTACTGCTGGACGTAGAACATGCCCCCCATGCCCATGATGGCCAGGAGGAAGATAATCCATGCCCAGTAGCCTCTACCGCCTTTTAACGCTTTCTCGATCATGACGTTTCACCTCAGATGATGTAGAAGAGGGAGGGATAGGTGCCCAGGGAGGGCTTGCGCTGGATAGTGAAGTTAGCGCTCAGCACCTTGCTCACCTCGGAATTCTGGTCGTTCAGATCGCCGAAGACCATGGCGCCGGTGGTGCCGGTGGCCTCAACGCAGGCCGGAATCTGGCCGATGGCCAGCCGCTCGACACAGAAGTTGCATTTCTCCACCACGCCGCGCATCCGGGTCGGGAACTTGGGGTTCACCGTCTTGATGAACGGGTTGCCGTTCTCGTCCTTGCCGCGCGGATCGCGCCAGTTGAAGCTCCGGGCGCCGTAGGGGCAGGCGGCCATGCAGAAACGGCAGCCGATGCAGCGGTGGTAGTCCATCGCCACCACGCCGTCCTTCATCTTGAAGGTCGCCTGGGTCGGGCAGGCCCGAACGCAGGGCGGCTTGTCGCAGTGGTTGCACAGCGTCATGATCGGCATGGCGTGCAGCGCCTCATGCCGCTTGTAGTGGCTCTCGTCCGGGAAAACGGCCTCGAACTTGTCCGGCCAGATCCACTTGATCTCGTCCTTGGGGTTACCGAAATTCGGGACGTTGTGGATGGAGTGGCACGCCTCGACACACTTGGCGGGAAGGTCTGGATTCGCCACGAACTTCCGCACGTCGATCACCATGCCCCAGCGTTTGCCGGTCGGCGCGGCGATTGCCTCACCGTGACCAGCCTCGGCGGCCGCGCCATGTTCGGAGGCGGTAGCCTCGCCTTTCAGCAACGTGTTGAACGCCGAAGGAGCGCCAATGCCGGCAATGGCGGCAAGGCCCGCTACCTTGAGAAAATCGCGTCTATCTTGTTTCATCTTAATTCGCCTCCTTCGGTTCCAGGTGGCAGTCCCAGCAGTAGGGCTTCACTGCCGTATAGGTGTGGCAGGTGTCGCAAAACTTCTTCTTGTTGGCATGGCAGTGCATACAGCCGTTCTGGAGGCTGCGGACGTACTCGGTGCCGTTGGCGGTGACGCCCTTGCGGGCGCCGCCTTCGCGGAGGATATCGTCACGCCACTGGTTCAGCATGACCATGTGGGAGGTGCGCATCTCCTGGGTAGGCCGCACGCACTCCTTGTACTCCGCCGGTTTTTCCGGCTTCGGTGCCTGATGGGCAAAGCCGGCGTTGTACCACAGCGGAAACGTCATCAGGCCCAAAAAAATCAACAACGCGGGTATGATTCTTCCTTTACCGTACATGGTGATCACCCTTCCATTCCCGCAAGCGGTTCAAAACGCAGACCCGTCTCGCGCTCTTTTTCTCCCTCCATGACGAGGGCATTCCCCACCAACTCGGAGACACCGCAGACTGACACATCCGGATTCCAGTAGTTCATCAGGCTAGTCAGGGTGGCGCGGTCGATGGCGCAGACACAGGAGAGCATGTTAACCTGATGGCGGTCGGCCACGTGGCGCACCGCATTGGCGCGGGGCAGGCCCGCCCGCATACGGAGCTCCATGATCTCGTCGGTGTTGAGGCCAGTACCGGAGCCGCAGCAGAAGGTCTGCTCACGGATGGTGTTGGCCGGCATCTCGTGGAAGTTGTTGACCACGGTCCGCAAGACGTAACGCGGCTCTTCCACCAGGCCCATGGCGCGGGCCGGGTTGCATGAATCATGGTAGGTCACAATCCGGTGGTCGTTGCGCTTCGGGTCGACTTTCAGCTTGCCGTTCTTAATGAGGTCGGCGGTGAACTCGCTGATGTGCACCATCTTGGTGGAGGCCGCATTCTCGAAGACCGTGCCGGTGATCGGCGACTTCGGTACCTGCAGGAAGTCAGCCGGGCCGTTCATGGTGTCCATGTACTGATGGAGTACACGCCACATGTGGCCGCATTCGCCACCGAGGATCCACTTGACCCCCAGCCGCTTGGCCTCGGCGTAAATCTTGCCATTGAGCTTCTTCATCATCTCGTTGCCGGTGAAGAGGCCGAAGTTGCCGCCCTCGGAGGCGTAGGTGGACCAGGTGTAATCCAGCCCGATGTGCTCGAAGAGCAGCAGGTAACCCATGGCGGTGTAGATGCCAGGCTCGGCGAAGACGTCGGCCGAGGGGGTGATGAAGAGCACCTCGGCACCCTTGCGGTTAAAGGTCGGGTTGCAGCGGACGCCGGTGATCTCCTCGATGTCATCGCAGAGGTATTCGACATTCTCCTTAAAGGTATGGGGCTGGAGACCCATGTGGTTGCCGGTGCGATTGGAGTTGGCTGCCGGTTCCATGATCCAGTTGATGTTGACCCCCACCAGATGCAGAAGTTCGCGGCCGATCATGGTGATCTCCGCGGTGTCGATGCCGTACGGACAGAAGACCGAACAGCGGCGGCACTCGGTGCACTGGTAGAAGTACATGAACCACTCTTTCAGAACCTTGAAGGTCATGGGGCGGCCGCCGGCCATCTTGCCGAGAATCTTGCCGCCCAGGGTAAAGTCGTTGCGATAGACCGAGCGGAGCAGCTCGGCGCGCAGCACCGGCATGTTCTTCGGGTCGCCGGTGCCGAGGAAGAAGTGGCACTTGTCGGCGCAGGCGCCGCAGCGCACGCAACAATCCATGAAGATCTTCAGCGAGCGGAACTTGTCGAGCCGCTCCTTGAGCCCCTTCATGATGATCTCCTGCCAGTTCTCCGGCAGCTTCCAATCATCACTCTCCGGGTCCCATTCGCGCGGCACCCCGAACAGCCCCGGGTGTTTCGGGAAGGTCTTGGCGCTGTGGTACTCGATGATCTCTTTTTTGGCCGGATAGCAGTAGTTGCCTTCTTTGAACACGGCCTCGACATCCCACCAATCCTGCTTGGGGATGGCGCCCGTCATCATTGACGGCCCTGCAGCCACATTTTTGCCTAACGTATCTGCCTTTGGTATAGCCATAGTCTCTATCCTTACTCAGCTGATTTTTCCTGCGCGGCAGGCATCTCTTTCTCGACCGGCAGACCTGCATCCACCATGAACTCACGGAACTCATCCTCGTAGCCCGCATAGGAATGGGGCTTGATCGTGGGGTCGTTCCAGGGATTGATATGACGCACCATCCGGCTGTTGTTGGCCATGTTCCGGGTGGGGCTCATGAAAATCCCGCCCAGGTGCATGAGCTTGCTGAACGGGAAGTAGACCAGGAGCGAGCAAACCAGGAAAAGATGGATAAAGAAGACCGTGCCAATCTGGCCGCTCACCACCGGCGAGAAGGTGGCCAGCCCCAAGGTCAATTGCTTGATGGACACCACGTCGACCCGCAGGAAGTAACGCATCAGGATGCCGGTGAGGCCGATGCCGAAGATGAGGAAGAGCGGGAAGTAATCGGCCGGCAGTGAAATGTAGCGGATGTTGTTCAGCACGATCCGGCGCAGGAAGAGGAAGGTGATGGCGCCCATGAAAATGAGGTCGCTCTGGTAGAGGACCGGCGCGCCGACCTGGAAAAGGCCGTCGAAAAACTCCAGGTTATGGATGAAAGGGGCGATCGGGTCAGTGAAGAGGCGCATGTGGCGCAGCACAATGACCAGGAAGGTGTAGTGGAAGAGCAGGGCGAAGAGCCACAGCCATTTGCTGGAGCCGTAGATGAGCCGGGGACCCTGCTGCACCTCCGCGCGGGTGTTGCGGAAGAGCGAGCGGAAGAGGAAGATCTCCAGCACCATGCGGCCGACAACACCGGCCTTGGTGGAGGGACAATCCAGCTTGTTCTGCTGGATCCAGGGCAGGGAGTTGGCCTGCCCGCAGGTGGTGGGGATGCGGAACGGCACCGGCGACTTGGCCCAGTAAACAACCCGCTGGACAAAACCTCCCAGGAAAATGGCAAACGCCACATAGGGAAGCACCATCCCGAGCAGGCTCTGCCCGCCAGGCACCTGCGCCGCCACCAGCGCAATCACCACCAGCGCCAAGACCGCGATTAAGGCTTTCAGGACTCTCATTGACCGTTACCTCACTTCGTGTTGTGAATATGAATAGGTTGAATCTCTGCCTTGTTGGTATCCTGCTCGCGTAACCGGGCCGAGGGGCAACCCGCCGCCACCACATGGTGATTGCGGCTCTTTATCTCCTGGACCCGCGTCTGGTAAAGCCGTTCCCGGCAGACCATGTAAAGATCGAAGGCCATGCCAGCCACCCGGTCGAGGCGCTCATCCAACTCCTGCCATTCGGTCACCGACACCGCCGGGGCCTCCTTGGCGACGCAGGCCGCGCGCACGACCTTTTTCAAAACGAAAATCAAATCCACCGCCGCGGAGGGGGCAAACTCTTGGACCGCGCGGATCTTGACGAATTCCTCCAGCGCCGCCCTGACTTGGGCAGGGTCGGGTGGAGCGCTGGCAAAAAGCAGATCGTAGAGGCGGGTCAGGGCATCTTCGGTGTTGTAGCCGATGGGATTGGCGAAGCGATCCTGTTCGCGCTTGAAGATGCGCGCCGCGTCGGTGGGGTAGCTCTCCAACACCGCGCTGATCCAGCGCGGCAGGACCTCACCCTTTTCTTCCGCCAGAAACTCTTGGAGTTGCATCGGAATGCCCCTTCCCTACTGGTCGCTCCCGCCGGAGGAAACGACAATTCTGAATGGCCATTCAGAACATTGGAAAGCATACCTAGCATGTTTACCAGGAGATTTCAACACAAAAAGAATGGCGCATAATGCGCCATGACGCCTGGTTACGGCGCGGTCGGCAAACGGTTGGGCAATCAGGAAACCGTATCGACCAGAAGGCCTGCTTCCTCTTCAAGATTGCGGAGCAGAAAAGGGAGGTCGCTGATGGCCATCTCGAAGTCCCGCACCACGGTGCAGGATTCATTGCCAGTGCAGTCATAGACATCTACGGCAAATCCTTCATCGGTGCGGATCAATACCAGGTGGAGCATGATACGGTGGTCATCGAGGCTGGCATTGACCCGCTCCAGCAGGAAACGCACGGCGGCGGCCTCTTCCGCCGACAACGCCGCGGCCCGACTGGCCTGGCGCTGGGCGCTCCCCCGCCGCCGGTTCCATTCACGCTTGAAGGCACCGATGCGGGCGATGGGCGGCGTGCCCTCCACCGCCTCGACCTTGCGGTCGGCGCGGTACGCCTCCACCGGCAACACGCGGGGGAATTTGATTTCGTCGGAAATGACCATGGCGATCCTCAAGTGATCTGTCTTAACCTGCTCATCGACAGCAACTGCCCGAGGCTTCAGCCTTTTTTGCCGGCGCCCAACAACAACGCCGGTTGTGGGTCGGCTTACAGCTCGATTTCCATGCCCTCGCGGGCAAAGAATATCTCCGGCGCGCTGCCGGTGCAGTAGCGGCTGGTCAATTCATCGAGTTGGTCGTCGGTGCGGAGTGGATCGTGGTGGAAGAGGGCCATGCGTTTGACCCCAGCGCGGGTGGCGGCGGCCACCGCATGTTCCATGGAGGAATGGCCCCAGCCGAGCTTCGAGGCGCGGTACTCCACCTCGGTGTACTGGGTGTCGTGGACCAGGAGGTCGGCCCCGGCAAAGAAGCGCTCCAGCAGGCCGTTCTGTTCCATGGCCACCAGGTCGCCCTCGTGGGCCATGGCCTCGTCGTAGGCGGGGTCGGTGGGGTCGGTACAGAAGAGATTGCGGTAAGGCTCGGTGTCGTAGGCGGTGCAAAGCACCTTGCCCTGGTATTCGAAACGATAGCCAAGGCAGAGGATGGGATGGTTCAGGTACTTGGTGGTCAGCCGGATGCCGCCACCCAGGTCGCGCTCGCCCTCCTTGAGATCGACGTACTTGATCTTGGCGGCCAATTCGGCATCGCGCACCGGGAAATAGCGGTAGGTGAGCTGGCCGCCCACCACCCGGTCGAGTCCCTCGCCCTCGTAGCTCACCGGGCCATAGACCGTGAGGTTGGTGGTGGGCAGATAGATCGGCACGAAAAAAGGGAACCCCATGATGTGGTCCCAATGGGTGTGGGTCAGGAAGAGTTCGGTGTTGATCGGCCCCTGCTTGAAATCGGTGGCCATCATGGTGTTGCCCAGCTCGCGGATGCCGGAGCCGGCGTCGATGATAATGAGGCGGTTATCGAGGGCCGGGAAGCGCACCTCCAGGCTGGGGGTGTTGCCGCCGTAGCGGACTGTGGCCGGCCCCGGACAGGGAATAGAACCCCGAACGCCCCAGAATCTGACCCGCATGGTCACCGCGCCTCCTTGGCTACCCTGAGGAAAACCTGGGCCTTGTCGATTTCCTGCTGGACCGCTACCTCCATCTCCGCCACTTCACCCCAACCGATATCGAGGCTCACCGCGACCGCATCGGCCTGGCTTTTATCGGGGTGGCGGTCGCCGGCGGAACCGATCTTGTTCAAATTGGCATAGGCATTGGCCAGGGCCGCGATCCGCACCAACCGCTGGGTCTCCTCCGGCGCCGCCTCGGGGTCGTGGTGGTAGGTCAGGAGCGCCACCAGATTTTCGCTGAGCTGCCATTTTTCGCCGATCATCTTGCCAACCATGGCGTGGTCGATGCCCATCAACGTCATCTCGGCGCGGCAGAGGGGTTTTTCCTCCAATATCGCCAACTCCTGAGCCTGGCGGTATTCCTGGGTGAAGCAGTTATTAAGCGGGATCTTGCCCAGGTCGTGGAGCAGACCGGCCACGAAATACTCCTCCTGCTGATCACGCGGCACCCGAAGCTGCGCCGCCAGCATCTTGGCGGTAACGCCAACGCAGAGGGAGTGGGTCCAAAAATCGTCCATGGCCAGCGACTGAAAAGAATCCTCGCGGCCGACGGTACCTAGGATGGCGGTGCTCAAGGCCAGGTTCTTCACGGTATTGAGCCCGAGCATGATGATGGCGCGGGCGAGCGAACTGACCTGATTGGGCAGGGAGTAGTAGGCAGAGTTGATGAGTTTCAGCACCTGGCCGGTCAAGACCGGATCAAGCGAGATGACCCGGTTGAGGTCATTGGGCGAGGTGTCGGGCCGATTGCAGATCTCCAGCACCTTGGTGACGGTGGTGGAAAGACTCGGCATCCGATCGATATGTTTCTGGATGCGCTTTACAAGCTGCTCGCTGATCCCGGGCGCTTCATTCATGCAGGGACGGCCTTGTTCGAAGGTTTTCCCCATCATAGCGGAGGGGCCTGGCCTGGTCAAGCGGTCTCAGTCAACACTGGTGCTTTATGAGAAAATCCCGCACCACTTCATCCATGATCTCCATCTGGCTGCGGCCAGTCTCATGGATGATGATCCACATGCAGCGCTGGAAGGCCCGGTACAAGTCAGCGCTGACTCGCAGTTGCAATAACTCGGTGGCCTCAGTCGGCGGTGTAGCGTCCGGCACTTCTCCCATCGTGTCCCCTCAGCCGCCCGCGCTGCGATTGAAAGCCACCGCCTCCGCATAGGTGATACCGCTGCCGCCGAAGATATCCAGCGCACTGCCGATGGTGGCGTCGAGGCGGTTCTGGCCCAGTTCCTTGATCCGTTGCAAATCGGCCAAGGTCCGCACCCCGCCGGCGTAGGTGGTGGGAATCGGCGCGTATCCCCCCAACAGTGCGGTGATGTCCTCGGCAATACCCGCGCACCGCCCCTCCACATCCACGGCATGGATCAGGAACTCGGCACAAAAGGAGGCAAAGTAGGCGAGCGACTCTTCACCCACCACCACCTCGGTGAACCGCTGCCAACGATCGGTCACCACATAATAATGATCGCCCCGCTTGCGACAGCTGAGGTCGATCACCAGCCGCTCCTTGCCGATGGCGGCGACGAGCTCCCGCAGCCGCTCCCCGTGGATCCGGCCATCCTCGAAGACATAGGAAGTGACGATCACCGCGCTTGCCCCCTGATCGAGCCAGTATTTCGCATTGGCCGCGGTGATGCCCCCCCCGATCTGGAGCCCGCCCGGAAAGGTACTCAACGCCTCGCGGGCCGCCGCCTCGTTGCCCGGCCCCAACATAATGACATGGCCGCCGTAGAGCCGATCACGCTGGTACATGGCAGCGTAATAGGCGGGCGGCTGATCGGCGACGAAGTTGGTTTTGAGCGCCGCACGGTCGCTGTCCGACAGTGTGCCGCCGACGATCTGCTTAACCTTGCCGCCATGGAGGTCGATGCATGGCCGGAATTTCATAGGTCTCTCGTCCTGTTGGCTGGTTGGCGCCATAAAAAAAGGGCGGATGGCGCATCCGCCACCCACCCCGTTGTACTCTTTTTTCGCTACCCCGCAAAGGCGGGCGAGAAAAATTCAGCACCCTTCCTTGATCATGAAGGTCTTGGCGTCGAGCTTGAGCACCTTGCCGCACTTGGAGACGCCAGTGGTGTCCTTCACGATGTTGAGGTCGATACACTCGCTCTTGGCGGCCGCCTGGAGGACAATCACAGTATCAAAGAAGCCCTCCACCCCATGGCAGGGGGCGGGCACGCCGGAGGCGCTAACCCGCTCGTCGTCCCGGTGGCTGACCGCCGAGAACCAGATTTGTAACTCCATGGACTTGGCCATCTCCTTGAGGTCGGCCAAAAACTGCTGATCGGCGCAGGTAAAATCGTAACCATCCACCACGATGCAGCTCGGCCGGATGACGTTCTGATAGACCAGGTCGTTCATCCGTTCCTCAAGCTTGGCGCGGCTCAACTTCGATTCCTTGAAGGTCATGATCATGCGGTTGTGCATGATCTCGTCATAGACCTCGTAGGGGTTGTCGAGCTTGCAGCCGGCGACGATGTCCTTGAACATGTCATCGTACCAGACCCTGGTCTTTTCCAGGCTCTGGCCGGCGCTCACATGGATCACCTGCTTGCCGTTGAGCAGACTGTCGAGGGCGATCTGCACCAGGATGGCGGTCTTGCCCAGGCCCGCCCGCGAGATCACCAGGCCCATGCGGGAGGTGACGTTGCTCTCGGTGCAAACATTGAGGTGACGGATCGGGTTCTTATCGATGAGTTCCTTATTCAGCATGGCGTCACCTCCTACCTTTCCTTGTTCTTCTTCTGCGCTTCCGCGATGAGCTGCTCCGCCACGCTCTTCGGTACCGGCTTGTAGCTGGCGAACTCCATGGTAAACTCCGCCTTGCCCTGGGTGAGCGAGCGCAGATCGGTGGAGTAGCCGAACATCTCTGAGAGCGGCACCTCGGCCTCAATAGCAGTATAGTCGTCTTCCTCAGTAGTGCCAACAATCATTCCGCGCCGCTGATTCAGACTGCCCATGACCGAACCCTGGAACTCGGTAGGGCCTTCCACCACCACCTTCATGATCGGCTCCAGGATCACCGGCTTGGCCTTGGCGTAGCCTTCCTTGAAGGCGCCGATGGCAGCGAGCTGGAAGGCGATGTCCGAGGAGTCCACCGCATGGGAGGCGCCGTCGTTGATGACGCAGCGCACGCCGGTGATCGGCGCGCCGATGAGCGCACCCTTGACCACAGCCTTCTGGAAGCCCTTGTCGCAGGAGGGGATGAACTCGCGCGGGATGACGCCGCCGACAATGCTGTCGACAAACTCATACTCGCCCTCTTCCAGCGGCTCGATGTAGCCACCGACCCGGCCGAACTGGCCGGAACCACCGGTCTGCTTTTTGTGGGTGTAGTTGAAATCGGCCCGCTGGGTGATGGCCTCGCGGTAGGCAACCTGCGGGGCGCCCACCTGGACCTCGGCGCTGTATTCACGCTTCATGCGCTCGACGTAAACATCGAGGTGCAGCTCGCCCATGCCGGAGATGATCGTCTCATTGGTCTCCGGATCAATAAAGGTCTTGAAGGTCGGGTCTTCCTTGGTGAAGCGGTTCAAGGCCTTGGACATGTTGACCTGGGCCTTGTTGTCCACCGGCTTGATGGCAAGCGAGATAACCGGGGTCGGCACGTGCATGGAACTCATGGAGTAATTGAGCTTGCCGTCGGTGAAGGTGTCGCCCGAGGCGCAGTCGATGCCGAAGAGCGCCACGATATCGCCGGAGCCTGATTCTTCGATGTCCTCCATCTCGTCGGCATGCATCCGCACCAGACGGCCGATCTTGGCCTTCTTGCCGGTGCGGGCGTTGATGATGGTATCGCCCTTCCGCAAGGTGCCCTGGTAGGTACGGACATAGGTGAGCTGGCCGTAGCGGCCGTCTTCCAGCTTGAACGCCAGGGCCACCATCGGGTCGTCCGGGTTGTTGGTAACCTTGATCTCGGCCTCGTCCTTGTCGAGATCGAGGGCGAAGTTGTCAACCTCGGTCGGGGCGGGCAGGAAGTTGGCCACGCCGTCGAGCAGGAGCTGGATGCCCTTGTTCTTGTAGGCAGAGCCCATCATGACCGGGGTCATCTCCAGCTTCAGGGTGCCAATGCGGATGGCGTTAAGGATCATCTCCGGAGTGGGGGTGCCTTCCAGCACCGCCTCCATCAGCTCGTCGGAGAACATGGAAGCCGCATCGAGCAGCGCCTCGCGCCGCTTATCGGCCTCGGCCTTGAGCTGGGCCGGAATCTCCTCCTCGCGGATCGTCTCGCCATTGTCGCCGTCGAAGTAGACCGCCTTCATGGTGACGAGATCGACCACGCCTTCGAGGTCGCCTTCGAGGCCGATGGGCAACTGGATCGGGATGGCATTGAGGTTCAACTTTTCGCGGAGCTGGCCAATAACACGGTCCGGATTGGCGCCGGTGCGGTCACACTTATTGATAAAGGCAATGCGCGGGACGCGGTAGCGGGTCATTTGGCGGTTGACGGTGATCGACTGCGACTGCACGCCGCCCACCGAACAGAGGATGAGGATAGCGCCGTCGAGTACCCGCAGCGCGCGCTCCACCTCAATGGTGAAGTCAACGTGGCCGGGGGTATCGATGATGTTGATCGGATGGCCCTTCCAGTTGCAATAGGTGGCGGCGGAGGCGATGGTGATGCCGCGCTCGCGTTCCAGCTCCATGGAGTCCATCTTGGCGCCGACGCCGTCCTTGCCGCGCACCTCGTGGATGGCGTGAATCCTCTGGGTGTAAAAGAGGATGCGCTCGGTCAGGGTGGTCTTGCCCGAATCGATATGCGCGCTGATCCCGATGTTGCGGACTTTTGCCAGGTCTTTCATGGTTCCTTCCTCACCGAATCCGGTGCATGTCTCAAGCGCCTTGGCGCTCGCGGCCGCGGCTGGCCTTTAGTAACCGAACCGCCGCCTTCTGTAATGAAAAACGGCCCCAAACCGAGGCCGTGGCACGGTACATTTTTAGAACCGGCACTTTTACCCCTTCACCCCAAGGCTGTCAAGGGAAAAATTCGCTGCAACCGCACGCAGTTAGTGGGGAAAAACAGGACGGGAACACCGGGGGGTGGATATGCGGGAGCGTGCCGCCACCGGCTGCGGCACGGGAAGCCGGCGACTACAAAAACTCCTCAAGGTAGTCGAGATCCTTGTGGAAGGTCTCTTCCAGTCCGGCCAAGGCCGCCACCGCCGCCATGAGGCAGAGCCCGCCGACCAACAGCGCGCTGCCTTGGAGTCCCAAAGCGGTACGGCCGAATTGGAAGAGCATGGTGATGGGCACCACCATGCCGCGGACAAAATTGGGCACGGTGGTCGCCACCGTGGCCCGGAGGTTGGTGCCGAACTGCTCCGCCGCCACAGTGACGAAGATGGCCCAGTAGCCCACACCAAAACCGAGGAAGGCGCAGACCCCATAAAAAAAGGCCGGGCACTGGCCGTGCTGCTGGAAATAGAGAGCGATACCAGCCGCAGTGAGCAGCAAGAAAAGGGCCACCGCCTTTTTCCGGCTCTGGAAAAGCTGGCTGATAACGCCGCTGGAAAGATCGCCGAAGATGAGGCCCGCATAGCAGTACATCACCGCATTGCCCGCCGAGACCGGGCCGGTGATGCCAAGCGCCACCGCAAATTCCGGGGAGAAGGTGATCAGCACCCCGACCACGAACCAGATGGGGATGCCGATGGCGATGGAGTTCAAATAACGGCCAAAGCGGTCCCGATCGGTGAAAAGGGCGAGGAAGTTGCCGCGCCGGACCCCGGCCTCGATATCCATGGCCTGGAACATCCCCGACTCGGCCACCCGGAGTCGGGCGATAAGCAGGAACAGCCCCAGCACGCCGCCGATGACGAAGGCGGTGCGCCAGTCAAAACTGCTGGCCACCAGGTTGGCCAGCACCGCGCCGGAAACCCCCACCGAGGCAACCAGCATGGTGCCATAGCCACGGATGCTCTTGTGCAGCACCTCGGCCACCAGGGTGATGCCGGCACCCAGCTCACCGGCCAGCCCAATGCCCGCGATGAAGCGCAGCAGCGCGTAGGCGGAGAGCGAGGTGGCCAAGCCGTTGGCAAAGTTGGCAATGGAGTAGAGGAAGATGGAGGCGAACATGATCTTGAGCCGCCCCTGGCGGTCGCCCAAGACGCCCCAGAGGATGCCGCCCACCAGCATGCCAGCCATCTGCATATTGAGAAGAAAGACGCCGTTGTCGATCAGCCCTTGGCCGCTAAGCCCCAAAGCCTTGAGACTCGGCACCCGGACAATGCTGAAGAGCACCAGATCGTAGATGTCGACGAAATAGCCCAACGCGGCCACGACGACCGGCAGGCTGAGAACCTGGGAGAGATTGGCCTTATGTGCTGTTTCCATGGGTCGTTCCGCCCTCGCCTTTATGTTATGCGAAGGCACCATAACCCCTGTCACCCTCTCGCGCTAGAGGAAAAACTTCCAGCGGCAGGTATAACCCCTTTCGTTTCCGTGAGCGCAGGCCCTTGCGTTGCGGCAATCTCCCGGATGGCATCGATCAGCATGACGGCCCCCCCCACTGGCGTATCCCCTTCCGCACCGGCAACAACCGATATTATCGTAGAGCAAAAAAAAAAGGGGGGGGGACATCGTCCATGGGGCTGACAATAAAAAAGGCCTGCGAGGAATCACTTCCTTGCAGGCCTTATCGTGTCTGGTGCCGGGACCAGGAATCGAACCAGGGACACTCGGATTTTCAGTCCGATGCTCTACCAGCTGAGCTATCCCGGCATGAGAGTGGAGATATTTATTGAATCGCGGGCTCCTTGTCAAGGGATTTCTCCACCACCGCTACCCGGCTCATGGCCAGATAGTCATGCCAGGCGCGGCGTTCACGGTCGACGAGTACCCAGAGAAAACCTGCTGCCAGCGGCAGAGCGGAACCGAACTGCCCCACGGCCCGCAGAAAAGATCGGCCCCACGGCAGTGGCCCACCGGCAAGATCATTCACCTGCAAGCCGAGCAGGAGCTTGCCGATGGTCTGGCCGCCACAGGCATGGAAGATGGTGAAGTAGGCCAGCCCCATCACCGGCGGCACGACAAGGGCAACTCCCAGCAGGGAGCCGGAGAGCACCAGCATGGCCCACAGGTTGCTTGGCGCCTCGCCGAACAGGGAGCCGCCAAGCAGTGAGACCAACGCGCCGTTCAACAGGGCCAAGGCGGCAAGGTCGATGAACAGGGCCATGGCCCTGGATAAAAAGCCAGCGCCCAAGACAATGGGCATCGCGGGCGCACTCTGTTCCGTGGGTTCCATTTCGCGCGGGTTCAGGAAGCAGGCTCGTCGTCCTCGCCATCACTCTCTAGGGTGAGCCCCAGGTCCGGAATATCCGGGGCGCTACCACCAGCCGCGGCTGGGGTCGGCGGAGCCGGGCCATCATTGTCGAGAGTCAGGTCAAGCTCATCATCAAGGTCGCCTGCCGGTGCCGCCGGGGCCTCGGGAATATCGCCCAGCAGATCAGCCAGATCCACCACCCCGCCGCCGGACCCTGCTTCCTCGTCGAGGGGGGCACTACCGCGGGATTCACCGCCGGTCAGATCAAAATCCAGAGAAAGGCTGTCATCATCGCCGGCTGGCCTTGGCGCCATTGTCGCCGGGGCCTCGCTTTCCATCATAAACGACGCCGGCATCTCAATGCCACCGACCTCTTGTTCCGGCGCCTCGACCAACGCGGCCTCTTCCTGCGGCGCCACCAGATCGGAAACATCGATGCCACTCAGGCTCGGCATCTCGATTGCCACTTCTTCTTCCACCGATGACTGGGCAGTGGGCAACTCCTCCTCAAGGCTGATGGAGCCGGCTTCGGCGTTATCTCCGCCAAGGTCCAATCCCTCTTCCTCCAGGTCAATGGCCGAGACCTCGTCGTCCCTGGCCGCAGCCGCTTCCCCGTGCAACAACCCGCCGAGGAACATGGGTGGCGACACCCTGGCCAGGGGGCCGCGCAACTGCGCCGCCACCGCCAGCAGATCATGGGCACACTTACCGCACCGCTCCAAACGATCAAAAGTTATGTAGCCGCACTTGGGACACCGCATAGCCGATCCTTTTCTTTCGATTTGCACGGCGGAAACGCGCCCGTGACTAAGCAAGTGTAGTATAGATTGCTTTGCACGGTCAAGATTTTCTCGCCACCAGCGGGACGGCGGGATGCCTTGCACTGAGATATTGCAAAACCACCGGGATCACGATATGGTTGGTGGCCAAATGCCGTTGTCGCCGTTCATTCAGCCTTGGAGCGCCCCATGGTCAGAACCCCGCACCGCCTTTCGCTGCCCGTTGCGGCCATTTTCCTCCTCACCCTCTCCGGTTGCTTCTTCTCCCGCGAGCCGGTGCGCCATCTCGCCTCCGACGTCTGCCTCATCACCCCGGACCTGACCCAGAAGCAGGTGCTCGACATCCTCGGCCCGCCCAGCCACCAAAAGCACAATCCGGAAGAAGGCGGCGAAACCTGGATCTACTACGAGGTCAAGAAGAGCGTACTGCGCAAGACCCCGTACATCGGCGACCGCCTTGGCAATGAGGACTACGAACTGATAACCATCTCCTTTGTCGGCGGCCAGGTCCGCACCTGCGCCTACCGGGCGCTGAAGGAAGGGGAATTCAAGGCCCTGGGAATCCCGGCCCAGTGAGACGTTCGGTTACCAAGGATTACGAAAAAGCCCGGACCCGCATGGTGCAGGAGCAACTGGTTCCCGGTGGGATCACCCACCCGGCGGTGCTCTATGCCATGAACACGGTGCCGCGCCACCTCTTTGTCGAGGAGGGGTTGTGGCCCCAAGCCTACGGCGATTTTCCGCTGCCGATCGGCGAGGGCCAGACCATCTCCCAGCCCTACGTGGTAGCGCTCATGACCCAGCTCCTGCAACTTAAAGGGCATGAAAGGGTGCTGGAGATCGGCACCGGCTGCGGCTACCAGTCGGCGGTGCTCGCCTCGCTCTGCCAGGAGCTATACACCGTGGAGCGGATCAAGACCCTGCTGGCCCGCGCCCGCAAGAATTTCGACAAGCTGCGCCTCTACAACATCTTCAGCCGCGCCGACGACGGCACCCACGGCTGGCCGGAACACGCGCCGTTCGACGCGATCATCGTCACCGCTTCCGGCCCCCGGATCCCGCAACCACTGGTTGACCAACTCGCCGACCCTGGCGTTATGGTGATCCCGGTGGGCGACCGCGAGAGCCAAGTGCTTACCGTCGTGCGCAAGGAGAAGGCGCGCGTCACCGCCCACGAGCTGGAAAACGTCCGCTTTGTCAAGCTGGTGGGTTCTCACGGCTGGGCCCCGCGCTGATTCCCTTTTCAATCACGCCGTCGCCTTCGTCGCCCGCGTTGCGCGTTTCCATCGCGATTGGAAATGGAGCACCCCCCCCCGCCTTCACCTGTTCCGCCATTTCCCGTACCCGTGCCTGCACCTCGGCCAGGTCAAGGGTCAGACATCGCCGCTCCCGCACCACCACCTGGCCACCCACGATTACGTCCCGCACCTGGCTTGCGGCCCCGGCGTAGATGATGGTCGCCAGCCCATAGAAGGGCGTCAAGCGCGGGTGGGCGAGATCGACGATGATCAGGTCGGCAAAATACCCCGGCGCGAGCCGCCCGAGCTGGCCACCAAACCCCAGACAGGCGGCGCCATCCTCGGCGGCCAGGGTGAGCAACCGCGCGGCCGGCAGCACCGTCGGGTCGAGTCTGGTACCCTTGTGCAGCAAGGCGCACCGGGCTACTTCCCCCAAAAAATCGAGGTTGTTGTTGCTGGCGCAGCCATCGGTGCCGATGCCCACGCCGATGCCGCGCTCAAGCAACTCCGGCAACGGTGCAATGCCCGCCGCGAGCTTCATGTTGCTCTCCGGGCAGACCACCACCGGACTACCGCTGGCGGCCAGGATATCCATGTCTGCTTCGCTGAGCCACACACCGTGGACACAGACGGTATCGCGGTCAAGGATGCCGAGTTCGTGGAGATAGCCCATCGGGGTGCGGCCGACCTGTTTCCTGCTCTCCGCGACTTCGCCTGCGGTTTCCGCCACATGGAGGAAAAGGGGAACGCCGGCTTCCTGCGCCGCCTGCTTGGCGGCCACCAAGGTTTCGCGGCGGCAGGTGTAGGGGGAATGGCAGAAAATCGCCGGGGTGACAAGCGGACTCTTACCCTGCCAGGCGGTCACAAAACGCCGGGCCACGTTGATGTTCTCCGCCGGATCGGCCACGCCGGGGGCGGGAAAATCGATGACGCCCTGGGCCGCCACCGCCCTGATGCCGGCGTCGGCAAAGGCCTGGGCCGCCTGCTCCTCGTAGAAATAGCCATCCGCCACCGTGGTGGTGCCGCTCAAAAGCATCTCGGCCGCGGCCAGTTTGCTGCACCAGTAAACCATCTCCGGGCTGACAAAACGCGCCTCGGCAGGGAAGACATGGTCGGTGAGCCACTGCATCAGCGGCAAATCGTCGGCCAGGCCGCGGAACAGGGTCATGGCCGCGTGGTTGTGGCAATTGACGAACCCCGGCATCACGAGGCAACCAGCGGCATCAATAATGACAGCTCCCGCAGGCATCTCGGCCATGGGCCCCAACGCGGCAACCAGCCCGCCCTGGATAGCGACATAACCCAGCGCGCAATCAGCACTCAGCCGTCCGTTGGCTATGACCAGGTCATAGGGCGGCTGCATCACCGTCCTCAGCACGCTTCCAGTTCGATGCACTTCTCGGGGCACATGGTGGCCGACTGTTCCAGCGCCTCGGACAACGCCACGCAGCCGTCGATTAGTTCCGCCTTTCCCGAATCATCGCCCAAGCGGAAGACCTCCGGGCAAAGGGCCGCGCAAGTCCCGCAGCCATTGCAGCGGTAGGTATCGATATTCACGTAGACATATTGGCTGGTCATAATCTCCTCCAGATAGTGCGATAGTGCGGCGGCCGGATCCAAAGCCCTTATGGCCCCTAGCCATTATAGCCTTGCGCACCGGACTGGCCCAGCATAATTCATCAGGAATCCGGCCCTTCGCCCTCGGCCACATCGTTCAGCATCCCCATGCGGCGATAGCTGGAGCGGGCCTTTTCCAGGATGGCCTGCTCTTCCGCACGAAAAAGGTGCCGAGCAGCAGGGCCGAGCCGGTCAGCTGTTTTTCTCTTACCTCCCTCAAAATTTTTTTGTATATCAAAAGTAGGTTCCCCATCCTGAAAACCACCCATCACCAAAGCGAATTCGTCCTTAGGGGGTGAATGATGCCCGACACGAAAAAAACGCTCCGCCCCTTATCAGGGCCATGGCTCACCAGCCGGCATGGGGGGGTACTCCTCTTCCTCGGGATTTTCATCATCCTTTCGACCCTCATCCGGCTGGTCTTGCTGGCCCGGGCAGGTCATGACGCTGCCTGGGATACAAGCCTCCTTGCCGTTTTCGCCTTGGGGTTCATCTTCGACACCGCCACCGCCGCCTGGATGGCCCTGCCCTGGATTATGCTGCTCACCCTGCTGCCCACCAATTTTTTCACGCGGTCATGGGCGCGGACCGTTGTCCAGGGTTTCAGTTGGGTCATGCTGTACGCCCTGCTCTTTGGCGGGGTGGCCGAGTGGTTCTTCTGGGAGGAGTTCGGGGCGCGCTTCAATTTCATCGCCGTCGATTATCTGGTCTATACCTCCGAGGTTCTGGGCAACATCCGGGAATCATACCCGGTTCCCGCCATCCTTGCCGCCCTGGTGCCGCTTACCACCCTCTTTTTCTGGCTGGTGTGGCGAACCGGCCTGCCGAATCGCTGGCTTCGGGCAAAACACGAAGAAAGGCGCCGCCGATGGTTGCGTGGCAGCGCCTGGCTTGCAATCGCGCTGGCCGCAGGGCTGATTGTCCGTTCCGAGTGGCTGCCGGCCTTCGGCAACAACTTCAATCGGGAACTGGCCAGAAATGGGGTCTGGTCGCTTTTCGCCGCCTTCCGCGACAACGAACTCGACTACACCCGGTTCTACGCAACACTTCCGCTTGACGAGGTTTACCGGCACTTGCGGGAGGAACTGACCGAAGACGGCTCAAAACTCTTGCGGCCCAATTCGCTCGACTCCCTCCGCCTGATTCGCGCAAACGGGCCGGAACAACATCCGAACATCATCCAGATCACGGTGGAAAGCCTGAGCGTCCAGTTTGTCGGCGCATTCAATCCGGAATCCCATCTCACCCCCAATCTTGATGCCCTGGCCCCCAAGAGCCTCCTGTTCACCAATCTTTATGCCACCGGCACCCGCACCGATCGAGGCATGGAGGCCCTTGCCCTGTCGTTGCCGCCAACCCCTGGCCGTTCCATCATCAAACGACCGAACAACGAAAACCTTTTTACGCTGGGCTCGGTCCTGCGCGCCAAGGGCTATGACACCGCCTTCCTGTACGGCGGTTTCGGATACTTCGACAACATGAACGCCTTTTTCGGCGGCAATGGCTACCGGGTGATCGACCGCAACCGTGTCGGCCGGGAGGATGTGACCTTCGCCAACGCTTGGGGCGCCTGCGACGAGGATCTCTACCGATGGACACTCAAGGAGGCGGATGCCGCGCAAGCCACAGGCCGCCCCTTCCACTTCTTCGTCATGACCACCTCCAACCACCGGCCCTTTACCTTCCCAGATGGCCGCATCGATCTCCCTTCAAAAGTCTCTGGCCGTGACGGCGGGGTAAAATACACCGACTACGCCATTGGCAAATTCCTGGCCGAGGCCGCATCCCGCCCCTGGTACAAAAACACCGTTTTCGTGATCGTGGCAGACCACTGTGCCGGCAGCGCGGGCAAGACCGAACTTCCGGTGGAAAACTACCACATCCCCCTCTTTGTCTATGCGCCGGGCGGGCAAATCCAGCCAGGCCGCGTCAACACCCTCATGAGCCAAATGGACGTTGCCCCCACCCTGTTGGGGCTCCTTAACTGGACCTACCCCAGCCGTTTCTTCGGGCACGATGTGCGGAAGATCAAACCCGACGATGCCCATGCCCTTGTCGGCACCTACCAGAAGCTTGGTCATCTGGAAAAAGACGCCTTCGTCGTTCTCGGGCCCCAGCGAAGCGAAACGCTGTACACCCTGGATGCTTCCGGGAAACTGGTCCGCACACAGGCCCGCGACCAGTATGCCGAACACGAGGCCATCAGCTTCTACCAGGCAGCAAGCTATGCCTTCAACCACGGAGGATACCACGCGCTTTCGCCGGTGGAGTTCCAGCAAGCGCTGGCCGGAGTCCGGTAGGGCGGGAACAAAAAAACCCGCAAGCCGTTTCTGGGTGCGGGTTTCAATGCCGTCCACAAACCAAGACGGATTGTTGCTTTGGTGCCGGAGGTCGGAATCGAACCGACATGGGGTCGCCCCCGCGGGATTTTGAGTCCCGTGCGTCTACCAGTTTCACCACTCCGGCATATTTTCTTGTCGTCCTGCTCACCGGCCCTCGCGGCGCCCGGCAACGCCGCCCAATATAGAAACCTTGCCCCGGCCTGTCAAGCAAAAGCCCGTTGGGTCATTGGCCGGAAGCGGGGTGCAGATAGACTTTTTGGAAGCGATAAAAATAACCAAACCCGGACCAGACCGTAAGGCCGGCGGCAAAATAAAGGATCAGCCGCCCCAAGTCGTGCAAGAATGGAAGGGGTAACACCCCCATGGGGAAGATCAGCACGCAGAGCGCCACATACTGGGAGACGCTCTTGACCTTGCCGGCAGAACTGGCCGCCACCACGATACCAGCCGAGGCAGCCACCCCGCGGAAACCAGTGATGGCCAACTCCCGCGCGAGGATGACAAAGGCCACCCACGCCGGCACCCGATCCATGGGGATGAGCATAATGAGCGCCACCGCCACCATCACCTTGTCGGCCAAGGGGTCCATCAACTTGCCGAGCACGGTCTCGATCTTGTGCTTGCGGGCGTAATAGCCATCGGCCAGGTCGGTGAAGGCGCCGGAGAGGAAGAGCCAGAAGGCAAAGAGGCTCGTCAACGGGCCGGCATCGGGCCGTAGGCAGAAGAGCAGCAACGGCACCGTGGCAAAACGGTAAGCCGTAAGCAGGTTTGGCAAGGTGACGAGATGACGGTATGACATGGCTAGTTGGCGGCCAGGTGCCACGGCCTGGACGGTGGCAACCCGGCAGTGGATAGTTTGCGGTAATAGAGCAGCACCGAGCGGACATAGCGCTGGGTCTCCTCGAAATTCGGGATGCCGCCGCAACGCTCAACGGCGCCAGGACCAGCATTATAGGCGGCAATGGCCAGCGGCAGATTGCCATTGAACCGGCCCAGCATCTGCTTGAGGTAACAGGCGCCGCCCATGATGTTTTCCCGCGGGTCGAAAAGATTATAGACGTTCATATCGGCCGCGGTGCTCGGCATGAGCTGCATCAACCCTTTAGCCCCCTTGTCGGATACTGCCAGGTGGTCGTAATTAGACTCGACCTTGATCACTGCCTTGATGAGCTGTGGGTCGAGGTCGTAATGGCTGGCCGCGGCGCGGACATGGTGCTCGAAATCCGCCGGATTACCAGGCTTGATGTTCGACCGCTTGCCGCCCCGGCTCACCCGGAAGATCATGGGGTGGTATGGCGCACCGACCGGGATGTTGGTGTAGAAGACCTTACCGCTGCCATCCTTGTAGGTAAAAATCTCCGCCTGGCTGGCGGCCGGAGCCAACAACCACAGAGCCACCCCAATGATGCAGACGGTGCGCCGCATACTCCCCCTTTCGTTACCCGGTTACCCGCTTCTCCCAGTCGGCCAGGAACTGCTTCATGCCGAGATCGGTGAGCGGATGTTTGGCCAGCTGGGCAATGACCTTGAAGGGGATGGTGGCGATATGCGCGCCGATCAGGGCCGACTCCACCACGTGCATGGGGTGGCGGACGCTGGCCACGATGATCTCGGTGGCATAGCCATAATTATCATAGATGGTGAGGACATCCTGCACCAGCTCCATGCCGTTCTGGGAAATGTCGTCGAGCCGGCCGACAAAGGGGCTGACGAAACTGGCGCCGGCCTTGGCGGCCAGCAACGCCTGGGAGGAGGAGAAGACCAGGGTCACGTTGGTCTTGACCCCGGCATCACTCAACTGCCGCACCGCCTTCAACCCCTCGGTGATCATCGGAATCTTGACCACGATGTTGGGGTGGATGGCGGCGAGTTTCTTGCCCTCGGCCACCATGCCCTCGGCGTCCAGTGCGATAACCTCGGCACTGATCGGGCCATCCACCACCTCGGTGATCTCCTGGAGAATCTGCTCAAAGGGCTTCGACTCCTTGGCGATGAGCGAGGGGTTGGTGGTGACCCCATCGACCATGCCCATGGCGACAGCCTGTTTGATTTCGTTAATGTTGGCGGTATCGATGAAAAACTTCATGCCTTCTCTCCTTGATGCGCGCGAAAGGCCTCGCGACAGTGTTCGCTGCAAAAATAACGGGAAACCTCACCATCCCGGAGCACCACCGCCTGTTCCTTGGGAACATAGGTGTGGCACACCGGGTCTTCGATCAGCACGTCATGATGCGCCGGCGAGCTAGCCACCGGGGCTTCCGCCACTGGCCGACGCCGTTCGCCGGTCAGCAGGCGGTACAGGATATAGAGCAGCAGGCATAGAATGACGACTCTCAGTGGATGCACCGATTATCCCTCGACTCGCCATTCGTTCCGTTCGACCACCTGGCCGGAATGCTCGACCTCGCGGCACAACTCCCGCACCGTGCGCTCCAGTTGCGGATGCACCAAGGCCGGAGCCAACTCAGCCAACGGCGCCAGCACAAAGAGGCGCCGGGCCAGCTCGGGATGGGGCACCACACACCCCGGCAAGGCGACCACCGCACTGCCGTAGAAAAGCAGATCGAGGTCCACGGTGCGGTCGCGCCCTTGCGCCCGGTCTCGCCCTAATTCTAGCTCAATCGCCAGCAGCTCGCCAAGCAATTTATCCGGCGGCAGCGTCGTGGCGATGCTGCCCACCGCGTTGGTGAACCAGTGGCAGCTCTCGATTTCCAGCGGCGCGGTACGATAGGGGCGGGAAAACGAGCCCAGCGTCACCCCCGGCACCCTTCCCAGCCGCTGCCAGGCGGCCAAGAGATTCGCCTGGCCATCGCCCAGGTTGGAACCCAGGCCGATAAACGCCTCAGTCATCGACCGATCAGCCCCTACAGGTCCTGGAGGCCCAACACATCAAACATGGTGTAGAAGCCGCTGGGCTGGCCCGCCACCCAGGCGGCGGCCAGGGCCGCGCCACGGGCAAAATTGTCGCGGTTGTGGGCGCGGTGGGTGATCTCCAGCCGCTCGCCCGGCCCGGCAAAATAGACGGTGTGCTCACCCACGATGTCGCCGGCCCGCACGGTCTGGATGCCGATCTCCTGGTCGGTGCGCTCGCCGATGATGCCGTGGCGGCTATAGACCCCCACCTCGGCCAGGTTGCGCTGCACCCCTTCGGCCACCATCTCGCCAAGCTTCAAGGCGGTGCCGCTGGGGGCATCCTTCTTCATCCGGTGGTGCGCCTCGACGATCTCGATGTCGTAGCCGTCGCCCAGGATGGCGGCCACCTTCTTGGCGATCTTGAAAAGGACGTTGACGCCAATGGCCATGTTGGGCGACTGCACGCAGCGGAAGCCGCCGGCCGCGAGCTTTTTGAGTTCCACGATGTTCTCGGCCGAAAGACCGGTGGTGCCGATGACCATAGCCTTGTTCGCCTTGGCGGCCTTGCGGGCCAAGGCCATGGTTGCCTCGTGGAAGGTGAAATCGATGACCACATCGCCCTTCTCCGCCACCTCCTCGAAGCTGCCGGCGATCGCCACGCCGATGGTGCCGATGCCGGCAGTCTCGCCGAGATCCTTGCCCACCTCCGGGCTGTCGGCCCGCTCGAAGCCGGCCACCAGTTTGAGCCCCGGATTCTGGCTCACCATGGAACAGATGCGCCGTCCCATGCGGCCCGCGGCTCCGGCAACAATAACCCTGGTCATGATCTCCTCCTCTGAGCGGTCAGCTGTCAGCGATCAGCTGTCAGCCAAAGCAATAAATCTCAAAAGTTGATGTGTAGAAATCGAAATAGCCCTGCGCCCCTCCGGCCCCTTCTTGAAGGCGACCCTTTACCCTACGCCTCAGGCTGACCGCTGAGGGCTGATCGCTGTCAGCTCTAGATTAGCTTGCTGGCGGCCAGCACCGCCTTGAGTTTCTCCTCGTTGGCGTCGCTCATCTTGTAGAGCGGCAAGCGCGGATCGCTGTTCTTAATCTTGCCCATCAGCCGCAGCGCAGTCTTGGCCGGGGTCGGATTGGTCTCGATGAACATCGACCCCATGAGCGGGAAGAGCTTGTAGTGCAGCTTGCGAGCCTTGACAAAATCACCGGCCAGGGCCGCGTCCATCATCTGCGCCATGCCCTTGGGGTCCACGTTGGAGGTCACCGAAATGACGCCGGTGGCACCGATGGCCACGGTGGCCATGGAGGTGAAGTCGTCGCCGGACATCACCGCGAAGTCCTTGGGGCAGAGGCGGATCACCTGGCTGATCTGGTTCAGGTCCGCGGTGGCTTCCTTGACGCCGACGATGTTCCTGATCCTGGCGCAGCGGGCCACGGTCTCGGGCAGCATGTTGACGCTGGTGCGGCTCGGCACGTTGTAGAGGATGATGGGGATGTTCACCGCCTCGGCCACCGCCTTGAAGTGCTGGTAAAGCCCCTCCTGGGTCGGCTTGTTGTAGTACGGGGTGATCATCAGGGCGCCGTCGGCCCCGGCCTTCTTGGCATGGCGGGTCAGCTCGATGGACTCGTCGGTGGAGTTCGAGCCGGTGCCCGCCAGCACCGGCACCCGGCCCTTGACCGTCTTGATGGTCAGCTCCACCACCCGATGGTGCTCCTCGTGGGTCAGGGTGGCGGACTCGCCGGTGGTGCCGCAGGGCACGATGCCGTGGGTGCCGTTCTTGATCTGGAACTCGATGAGATCCTTCAACCCCTTTTCGTCAAGCTTGCCGTCCCTGGTAAAGGGCGTGACAATGGCCACATAGGCGCCGCGGAACTTGCTCATGGTCTTCCTCCTAACGGTTGCTCGTGGAAATCATTGAACGGACAGCGTCCGTTTTACATGCGTCGCAGGGCCTCGGGGTGGAGCTGGCCCTCGTAGATAACATTGGCCGGCCCCTCAAGATACACCTCGTCCACCGCCCCGCCGGCCAGGCGGTAGTGGATGAGAAGTTCCTCGCGGCCCGAGGTGGTCACCGCCACCGGCGACGCGACCTTGCCGAGCATCCCGGCGATGATGGCCGAAGCCACCGCGCCGGTGCCGCAGGCCATGGTCTCGCCCTCCACCCCGCGCTCGTAGGTCCGCACCGAAAGGCGGTTGCCGCCCAGATGCTGGACAAAATTGACATTGGTGCCGGCGGGCTGGAAGTGCTCGTGGAAGCGGATGGTCCGACCCCACTCGAAGACCGGCGCCGCCACGTTATCCGCCATGAAGAGCACTGCGTGGGGCACGCCGGTGTTCACGCTGTGCACAGTTTGCAGCTGGCCCTCGACACTGATGGTTTCGTTGAGCTTGGGGCTGTGCGGCGGGGTCATCTTGAGTTTCACCGCCTGGTCCATCACCTCGGCCTCAATTATCCCGGCCAGGGTGACAAAACGCATCCGGGCCGGGGCAATCCCCTTGGCAAAGGCAAAACGGGCGGCGCAGCGGGCGCCGTTGCCGCACATCTCGGCGATGCTGCCGTCGGCGTTCAGGAACTGCCAGCGGAAATCGGCCTCCTCGGCGTTTTCGATGAGGAACAAGCCGTCGGCGCCCACCGAGAACTTGCGCTCGCACACCGCCCGGGCAAAACTCTGCATGACCGGGACACTCGTGAGAAATGGCGTGCGGTGGTCAATGAAAATGAAGTCATTGCCGGCGCCGCTCATCTTGGTGAAGGGTATGGGAAAGGAGAGCGCCATTGGTTATTTCGCCTTGAAAAACTCAGGGATGGTTTCGCCCTGCACCAGTTGTTCGTAGGTCTCGCGGGCACGGATCACATGGAACTCCTTGCCGTGGGCCAGCACCTCCGCCACCCGCGGCCGGGAGTTGTAGTTCGACGACATGGAAAAGCCGTAGGCGCCGGCACTCATCACCGCCAGCAAATCGCCGCTGCGGGCCGCCGGCACCTCTTTTTCCCTGGCCAGGAAGTCGCCGGTCTCGCAGATGGGGCCGACCACGTCCGCCTCCTCGGTGGCGCTCTCCTCGCGGTTGGCTAGCAGCATGCCGTGGTGGGCGCCGTAAAGGCTCGGCCGCGCCAGGTCATTCATGCCAGCATCGACGATGATGAATTTCTTGGTGCCCGCCTTGGTGTAAAGCACCTTGGTCACCAAGATGCCGGCGTTGCCCACCAGCACCCGGCCCGGTTCGAGAATCAGGGTGCAGTCGAGGCCGGCCATCTCCTGCTTGAGCGCCGCGGCATATTCCGCCGGCTGCGGCGGGGTCTCCTGGTTATAGCGGATACCCAGGCCGCCGCCCAGGTCGAGCACGCCGATCGCAACCCCCTTTTCGGCCAAACGGCCGATGAAGCGCTTCACCTTGCGCAGCGACTCGACAAAGGGCGACACCTCGGTGAGCTGAGAGCCGATGTGGCAGCTCACGCCGATGACGCTGATATTGGGCATCTCGCGGGCGGTGAGATAGACCTGCACCGCCTCCCCTATGGGGATGCCAAACTTGTTCTTGGCCAGCCCGGTGGAGATGTAGGCGTGGGTCTTGGGGTCCACGTCCGGGTTGACCCGGAAGGAGACCGGCGCCTGCACCTTGAGTTCGGCCGCCACCGCCTGGATGGCGCCCAGCTCCTGCACCGACTCGACATTGAGCATCAGGATGCCGGCGTTAAGCGCGGCGCGGATCTCCTCGCGTCTCTTGCCCACCCCGGAATAGACGATCTTCTTCGGGTCCACCCCGGCCGCCAGCGCCCGATAAAGCTCGCCGCCCGAGACGATGTCCGCCCCCCCGCCCAGGGAGGCGAAGAGGCGGAGGATGGCGAGGTTGGAGCAGGACTTCACCGCAAAGCAGGTCTGGTGCGGCACGTCGCTGAAGGCACCGTCAAAGGCCGTGAAGTGCTGGGCCAGGGTGGCGCTGCTATAAAGATAGAAAGGCGTGCCCACAGCAGCGGCGATATCAGGTACCGCCACTTCCTCGCAGTGCAACACGCCGTTCGTGTAGTGAAAATGATGCATGAATCGCGAACCTTTTATTTATTCGGCCTTGCCGAAGGTCACTTCGATGGAGGGCTGGCTCTCGTTGCCCGCCTGGTCGTAGGCCGTGACCGCATAGTGCCAGAGGGAAATGCCGCGCGGCGACGCGCCGTCGATGAAAGCCAAACTGTCGGCTCCCACCTCGCCGATCCGCTTGGGCTTGCTCTCGCCGGAGAGGCGCCGGTAGATGCGGAAACCGGCCAGGTCGCTCTCGGCCACGGCATCCCACACCAGCTTGACCCCCTCGGCAGAGGCCACCGCAGTCACTTGCTGGGGCGGGGCCGGCGGGGTCAGGTCGCGGGGCATGCCGCTCACCGCCGCACTCGCCAGGCCAGCGGCCTCGGTGTTTTCGTACATGCGGATGGCGCGCACCATGTAATAGTAGCGCTGGTTGTTCTTGACCTGCTTGTCCACCAACTGGGTGGCGGAGACCGGCGCGCCCAGGGCGGCAAAGTTCTTGCCATCGGTGGAGCGATAAACCTGATACCAATAGGGGTCACGCACCACGGTGCCATCAAGCAACCCCGGCGGCGGCTGCCAGCTTATGGTCAACACCTGTTCCCCTTCGGCCACCCGCACCGCGTCAGGCGCCTGCGGCGGGGTATCCCAAAGGATGGCGACCTTATTGGAAAGATCGCTCGCCACCAGCCAGCCGGCGCGGCTGCGCACCTGATAAACATAGCGGTGGCCCGGGCGCAGCAATGCCTCCTGATAGGTGAACTGCCCCTTGGCTCCCTCGGCCACTGGAATTTCCAACGGCTCGCCAAAGTGGAGCGGGCACCCTTCGCAGTACTCCTTGGCCGGCACTACGGCCCGGTAAAGCTCGAATTTTTCGACGAGATAAGGCAAGCGGCTGCCCTTGGCGGTCTGGGTCGGCAACGACCAGGTGAGGGTCACGCCCTTCTCGTCCAGTTCATAGGCCAGATCGCTGATGGCAGCGGGCTGCACGTCGCCCGGCGGCAACGGCCGCGTCTTCTTGCCGCAGCCGGTGAGGGCCAACAGGGCCAACACGAGCAGCAGGAGGCTGTAGCGTCGTCCGCCGATCATCTCTTGATCCCCAGTGCCTTTTCCGCCCGGCGGATGGCCGCCTGCACCTGCTTTACGCCGGTGCCGCCGGTAGAGTTGCGGCTGCCCACCGAGCCTGCCACCGTCAGCACCGCAAAGACATCTTCATCAATCTCCGGGGCAAAGCGGCGCAGTTCCGCAAGGGACAGCGCGGTCAGCTCCTTGCCCTCCTCAATGGCATAGGCCACGGTGCGGCCGACAATGGCATGGGCCTGGCGGAAGGGGATGTTTTTCCGCACCAGGTAATCGGCCAAATCGGTGGCGGTCATATAACCGCCGCCCATGCCACCACTGAGCCGCGCCTCGTTGAAGCTCAATTTTTCCAGCAGCGCGGTGCTGATGGCCACCGACTGGCTCACCGTGTCCACGGTATCAAAGAGCGGCTCCTTGTCTTCCTGGAGATCACGGTTGTAGGTGAGGGGCAGTCCCTTGAGCAGGGTGAGCAGGCCCATGAGATGGCCCACCACCCGGCCGGTCTTGCCGCGCACCAGTTCCGGGATGTCAGGATTCTTCTTCTGCGGCATGATGGAGCTGCCGGTGCAGAAGCTGTCGGCCAGTTTGACAAAGGCGAACTCCTCGGTGGTCCACAGCACCAGCTCTTCCGACAGCCGGCTCAGGTGGACCTGGATAAGGCTGGCAACGGCAACGAACTCGATAATGAAGTCGCGGTCAGCCACGGTATCCATGGAGTTGGCAGTCACCGAGGGAAAGCCCAGTTCCTTGGCGACAAACTCGCGGTCGATGGGCAAGCCGGTGCCGGCCAGGGCCGCGGCGCCCAGCGGCATCACGTTGATGCGCTTGAGGCAGTCGGCGAGGCGCTCCCGGTCGCGGCCGAACATCTCATAGTAGGCGAGCATATGGTGCGCCACCAGCACCGGCTGCGCCCGCTGCAGATGGGTGTAGCCGGGCATCACCGTTTTGGCGTAGCGGCGGGCCAGCACCACAAAGGCCTTCTGCAACTCGGTGACCAGTTCGATGAGCCGGCCGCACTCCTCGCGCAGGTAGAGGCGCACATCGAGGGCCACTTGGTCGTTGCGGCTCCTTGCGGTATGCAGCTTCTCGCCGGCCGGGCCGATCCGCTCGGCCAGGGATTTTTCGATATTCATATGGATATCTTCCAGCTCCCGGCGGAAGACAAAGGTGCCGGCCGCGATCTCTCGCTCGATGGCGGTGAGCCCCTTCAGGATCTGGTCACGCTCGCTGGCAGAGATCAGCCCCTGCCTGGCCAGCATCTTGGCGTGCGCGCGGCTGCCGGCAATGTCGTGCTTGTAAAGCCGGGCATCGTAATGGATGGAGGCGGTAAAGGCCTCCACTGCCGCCGCGGTCTTCTCGGCAAAGCGACCACCCCACATCTTGGCGGGTGCCGGCTTCTGCGTGCCGGTGCGGGCTGGTTGCTTCTTTTTGGGCTGCTCCACCTGCGCTCCCCCTGGCGATTCGTTACGCCTTGCGGCCCAGCAGTGCCTGAATCTTGAGGCGCAGCCCGTTCAGACGGATAAATCCTTCGGCATCCGCCTGGCTATAGACCGCGTCCTCCTCGAAGGTGGCAAAACTCTCCTGGTAAAGGGAATTAACCGACTTGCGGCCCACCGGTATGCAGTTGCCCTTGTAGAGCTTCATGCGCACGGTGCCGTTCACCGTGGCCTGGGCCGCGTCCATGGTCCCTTGCAGCAGCTTCATCTCCGGCGAGAACCAAAAACCGTTGTAGATGAGTTCCGCGTAACGGCCAATGAGCCCGTCGCGGATCTTCATCACCTCGCGGTCCAGGGTGATAGTTTCCAGGTCGCGGTGGGCGGTGCGCAGGATGGTGCCGCCCGGCGTCTCGTACACCCCGCGCGATTTCATGCCGACAAAGCGGTTCTCCACCAGATCGAGCCGGCCGATGCCGTTGGCGCCGCCGAGCTGATTGAGCCGCGCCAGCATCCGGGCCGGGGAGAGGCGCTCGCCGTCGATGGCCACCGGGTTGCCCTGCGCGAAATCGAGTTCGATGTAGATCGGCTTGTCCGGCGCCGCTTCCGGGGCGACAGTCAGCTTGAACATGCTCGCTTCGGGCTCGTTCCACGGATTTTCCAGGATGCCGCCCTCGAAGCTGATGTGGAGCAGGTTTTCGTCCGAGCTGTAGGGCTTTTCCTTGGTGACCGGAATCGGGATGTTGTGTTGCGCCGCATAGGCCATGAGCTTGGTGCGGGAGTTCAAGTCCCAGATGCGCCAGGGGGCGATGATCTTCAGCTTGGGGTTGAGCGCCAGATAGGTCAGCTCGAAACGCACCTGGTCGTTGCCCTTGCCCGTGGCACCGTGGCTCACGGTATCCGCCCCTTCTTCTGCGGCGATGCGCACCTGCTCCTTGGCGATCACCGGCCGGGCGAGCGAGGTGCCGAGCAAATAGGAGCCCTCGTAGATGGCATTGGCGCGGAAGGCCGGGAAGACGTAGTCGCGGACGAACTCCTCGCGCAGATCCGAGATCACCACCTTCTCGGCGCCGGTGGCCAAACCCTTGGCGCGGACCTTGTCCCAATCCTCCTTCTGGCCCACATCGGCGGCAAAGGCCACCACCGGGCACTGATACTGCTCGCTGAGCCACTTGAGGATGACCGAGGTATCCAACCCGCCGGAATAGGCGAGAACAATTTTATTTACCTGAGAAGCCACACTGTACTCCTTTCACTTAATGAAGAATGAAGAGCGCATAATGAAAAATTGCAACGGCAGAGAAAGTTATTTTGCCCTATCATGCTGCATTATTCATTCTCAATTCTGCATTACGAAAGATGCCGCTCCAGGATCGCCTTGTGGATGTGCATCTTGTTCTCCGCCTGGTCCCACACCACGCTCTGCGACCCTTCCAATACCTCGTCGGTGATCTCCTCGTCGCGGTGGGCCGGCAGGCAGTGGAGGACAATGGCGTCCGGCTTGGCCTTCTGCACCAAGGCCGTGTTCACCTGATAAGACTGGAAGACTTTCATCCGCGCCGCCTGTTCCGACTCCTGACCCATGGAGGCCCAGACGTCGGTATTGATTACGTCGGCATCCGCCACCGCTACGGTCGGATCGCGCACCACGGTGATGGGCTGGCTCGCCTCGGCCTGCGCCTTGGCAAGTATCTGCGGGTTCGGGTCATACCCCTCCGGGCAGGCCATGGTCAGGGCGAAGCCCAAACGGCTCGCCGCCTCGATCCAGGAGTTGGCCATGTTGTTGCCATCGCCAACCCAGGCGACCTTGAGCTTCTCCACCGCGCCCTTCTGCTCGATCACGGTCATGATGTCGGAGAGGATCTGGCAGGGATGGTGCAAATCGGTGAGCGCATTGATCACCGGCACCGAGGAATACCTGGCCAGTTCATCGACAATCTCCTGGCCAAAGGTGCGGATCACCAAGCCGTCCACATAGCGGGACATGACCCGGGCCATGTCCTTGAGCGGCTCGTGGCGGGCCAATTGGGTGTCACGGCCGGAGAGATAGATCACCTGACCGCCCAAGCCGTACATCGCGGCCTCGAAGGAGACCCGGGTGCGGGTCGAGGGCTTCTCGAAGATAAGCGCCACCTTTTTGCCGGCCAACTGCTGATGGCGCACGCCACCCTTGGCCTCGCGCTTGAGCGCCATGGCCTGGTCGATGTAGGCGAGCAACTCGCCCTTGCTGAACGCACTCAATGCCAACAGATGCTTTGCCATAACCGAACCTGCTTCAAAAAATGTCGGCCCAACCCCGGGGCGGCGGACAGACTCCACATGCCCGAAGATTGAGCCAAATTGAGCCACGTATGATGGGCTCGCAAAAGTTCCCCCCTCCTGGCGGGCGGGAACGCGAAAACACTATCTTCCGGAGACGGCCAGTCGGCGTCGCGGCGCCGGCAAAGATGAACCCTTACAAAAAAAGCGCCACTTTTGCAAAGGGATTTTTGCCGCGGCCGGGCCGCGCGATCAGCCTGCTATTTCGGCAAAAACCGCAGCCAGAGTGGCCATCGCCTCGTCGATCTCCGCCTCGGTGACGATAAGCGGCGGCAGGAAACGGAGCGCGGTATTGCCGGCGAAGTTGGCCAGAAGTCCGCGCTGGAAAAGACGCTGCACGATCCGCGGCCCCAGTTCCTTGCCTTGCTCGGTGAGGAGCAGCCCCTGGATCAGCCCCATACCCCGCGCCTTGGTCGCAAGCTGCGGATACTGGCGGGCCAGCCCATCGAGCTTGGCCGCAAGGTATTTCCCCTTGGCCGCAACCCCGGCCAGGAACCCCGCCCCCAGCATGGTCCGCACCGCCACCACCGCTGCGGCGCAGGCCACCGGATTGCCGCCGAAGGTGGAGGCATGGGTGCCGGGGGTGAAGGCGCTGGCCACCTTCTCCGTGGCGAGCATGGCGCCGATGGGTAGCCCGTTGCCCAAGGCCTTGGCCAGGGTGAGGATGTCGGGCGCGATGCCGAACTGCTCGTAGGCGAAGAGACTACCGGTGCGGGCCATGCCGACCTGCACCTCGTCGAAGAGGAGCAGGAGACCGTGGCGGTCGCAGAGGGCCCGGATACCCTGGAGGTATTCCTTGGCAAGCGGCCGCACCCCGCCCTCGCCCTGCAAGGGCTCGCAGAGGATGGCGCAAGTGACTGGCGTAATCATCGCCTCAAGTGCCGCCAGGTCGCCGAAGGGGGCATGGCGGAACCCCTCGGGCAGGGGCTCGAACCCCTCATGGAACTTCTTCTGGCCGGTGGCCGCCACCGTGGCGAGCGTCCGGCCATGGAAAGAGCCTTCGAGGGAGATGACTTCGTACTTGCCCGCCGGGCTTGCCTTCCGCGCCAGCTTGATCGCTGCCTCGTTGGCCTCGGCCCCGGAGTTGCAGAAAAAGACCCGGTCGGCGCATGAGTTGGCCACCAGCAGTTCCGCCAGCTCGGTCTGCGGCACCGTGTAGTAGAGGTTCGAGACATGGACCAGCGTTTTCGCCTGGCGGCAGATCGCCTCGCTGATGGCGGGGTGGCAATGGCCCAGGCTGCACACCGCGATGCCGGAAAGGAAGTCGAGGTACTCCCCGCCATCCGCGTCGGTGAGCCGGCAACCCTTGCCCTCCACCATCACCGCCGGATAGCGGCCATAGGTCTGCATGAATAGCCGGTTGCCCTTGTCGATCCACTCCTGGTTGCTCATGCGACAATCTCCGTGCCCACGCCCTGTTCGGTGAACATCTCAAGAAGGATGGCGTGCTCCTGGCGACCGTCGATGATGTGCGCCTTGCCCACCCCGGCGGCCACCGCCTCGCAGCAACAGCGCACCTTGGGGATCATGCCGCCGCGCACCACCTCTTTCTTGATGTAGCCCTCCACCTCGCTGGTGGGGATGGAGGAGATGAGGTTGCCCTCGGAGTCGAACACCCCGGCCACGTCGGTGAGCAGGATGAGCTTGGCCGCCTTCAAGTGCGCGGCCACGGCGCCGGCCACGAGGTCGGCGTTGATGTTATAGGCCCGGCCATCTTCGCCCACGCCCACCGGGGCGATCACCGGGATGAAGCCTTGCGCTTCTAGGGTTTCCAGCACCTGCGGATTCACCTCGGTGACCTGACCGACCCGGCCAAGGTCGATCAATTCCGGTGGCGCATTTTCCGCCAACTCCTTCAGCACCTGCATCTTCCTGGCCCGCACCAGGTCGCCGTCACGGCCGGAAAGGCCCACCGCCTTGCCCCCGTAAAAGTTGATCAGGCTGACGATCTCCTTGTTCACCTTGCCCACCAGGACCATCTCCACCACGTCCATGGTCTCGCCGTCGGTCACCCGCATCCCTTGGATATAGCTCGGCTTCACATCCATCTTGGCGAGGAACTTGTTGATCTGCGGGCCGCCGCCGTGGACCACCACCGGCCGGATGCCGATGTACTGCATGAGGATGATGTCGAGAGCGAAATTCTTCTTCAGCTCCTCGTCCACCATGGCGTGGCCGCCGTACTTGATCACCACCGTCTTGCCGGCGAATTTCCGCAGGTAGGGCAGGGCCTCGATCAGGGTCTTGGCTTTGTCGATGCTGTTTTTCATGGGCGTTCTGCGTCGTCTTGGTATAAGTTGTAAAGGCCGGTGCGTTTTTTGCAAGGCAGGGCATGATTTCCATTGCCCCAAGCCCGTGCTTTCTGGCAGAATACGGCCGCCGCCATGCATCGGATATATACAGAGCGTCTGGGCACCTGTAAAGAATAAGTTCTTGGAACTCCTTCTTTATTTGCCCGGGCCAAAGGACTCTCCGCGTATGAACAACTCCCGCCTTGCCGCCATGCTCCTCGCCACCATCATGGCCGGGGGCCTGCTCCTGAACCAGCCGACCGTCTCCCTGGCCGAACCGGCCGCCACGGCCAAGAAGAGCAGCGGCCCGGTCCATGTCGAGGCAGACCGCATGGAGTCGCTCCAAAACGAGAACGCCGTCCACTTCACCGGTCGGGTGGTGGCCAAGCAGGATTCACTCATCATCCACTCCGACAGCATGACCGTCTACTATTTCTCCGAAGAGGAAAAGGCCAGGCTGCCGGCGGGCGACACCCGCAAGATGAAAAAACTCTACGCCACCGGCAATGTGGAACTCCAGAACGAGGGGTGGATCGCCACCAGCAACAACATGGAGTACTTCGAGCAGGAGCGCAAGGTCTTCCTCACCGGCCATGCCAAGGCTTGGCAGGACAACAACATCGTCACCGGCGAGTCGATCACCCTCTACCTCGACCAGGGCAAGAGCATTGTCGATCGCAGCCAGAAACCGGGTGAACGGGTCAAGGCCTTCTTCTATCCGGGCAGCGAGGGGGAGAGTAAAGGAGTGAAGAATGAAAAATGAAGAATGTATAATGGGGTATGAACAATTCAACTGGCACCGCCAAGGTTATCGTACTCTCTCCACCACGGCGGCTTCTTATAATTTTTCACTCTTAATTTTTCATTCTTCATTGTTTTCTCGAGGGTTCTCGTGTCCGTTCTAGAAACCAGGGAAATCGTCAAGCAGTACAAGCAGCGCCGGGTGGTGGACGGCATCAGCCTCTCGGTGGAAACCGGCGCGGTGGTCGGGTTGCTCGGCCCCAACGGCGCCGGCAAGACCACCACCTTCTACACCATCGCCGGTTTTGTCAAGCCCGATGGCGGCAGCATCTTCCTGGACGGCGAGGAGATCACCATGTTGCCCATCCACGAACGGGCGCTGAAGGGCCTCTCCTACCTACCCCAGGAACCCTCGATCTTCAAGAAGCTCACCGTGCGGGAAAATGTCCGGATCGTGCTGGAGCCGCTGGGGCTGCCGAAAGCGGAAATTGACGACCGCATCGACCAGTTGCTCGACGACCTCAAGATCGATTATCTCGCCGACAACCGCGCCCATTCGCTTTCCGGCGGCGAACGCCGCCGGGTGGAGATCATGCGGTCGCTCGCCATGAACCCGCGCTTCATCCTGCTCGACGAGCCCTTTGCCGGCATCGACCCGCTTTCCGTGGCCGACCTCCAACAGATCATCCGCGGCCTCAAGGACCGGGGACTGGGGGTGCTGATCTCCGACCACAACGTGCGCGAAACCCTCACGGTTTGTGATCGCGCCTATATCGTCAGCCAGGGCCGGATGCTCACCAGCGGCACGGCAGAGGAAGTGGTCCGCAGCGAGGCGGCCCGCAAGATATACCTGGGCGAGCATTTCAGCCTCTAAGTGATGCTTGTGAATGTTAACACTTGATTGAAAACGAGAAATGGCCCTCGAACTCAAACAACAACTCAAGCTCAGCCAGCAGCTTATCATGACGCCACAGCTCCAGCAGGCGATCAAGCTGTTGCAGCTCTCCCGGCTTGAGCTGGCCGAGACGATCCAGCAGGAGATCGAGGAAAATCCGGTGCTGGAGGAGTCCGCCACCGCAGCCGACGCGGAACAGGAATTCGCGGCGGACGAGGCCGCCACCCTAGGCATGGCCGAGGAGCCTGCCGCGCCGGAACCGGAACGGACCAGCGAGGTGCGGATGGAAAGCACCTCGTCGCTCACGGAAATCGACTGGGAAAACTACGCCAACGAATACGAAAGCGGCTACTCCGGCGCGAGCCGCCAACGCGATGATAACGATCTCCCCTCCCGCCTCGACATCCTCACCGCCAAGCCCAATCTCCAGTCCCACCTGCAATGGCAACTCAATCTCTCCGACATCACCGAGGAGGAGCGCGAGGCCGGGATGTTCATCATCGGCAACCTGAACCGTGACGGCTTCCTGGAAGCCACCCTGGAGGATATTGTCCGCGAGACCGGCTGCTCCGAGGAAACCGCCCGCCACATGATCGCCATGACCCAGGAGATGGATCCGCCCGGGGTCGGCGCCCGCGACATCAAGGAATGCCTGCTCCTGCAACTGGCCCGGCTGGGGCTGGCCGATTCCCTGGCCGCCCATCTCGTCCGCGACCATCTCCACCTGCTGGAAACCAAGAACTATGCCGCCATGGCCCGGGCGGCCGGGCGGCCGGTGGACGAAATCGTGGTGGCGGTACGGGTGATCGTCAATCTCGACCCCCACCCCGGCCGCATTTACTCCGACGAGGAGCCGCAATACATCGTGCCCGATGTCCACGTCTACAAATTGGGCAACGAATACGTCATCATGCTCAACGACGAGGGGTTGCCGCGGCTCAAGATCAGCAATTACTACAAGGAGATCCTCAAGAAGGATTCCACCGCGCCCGCCGGCACCAAGGACTATGTCCAGGACAAGCTGCGCGCAGCCATGTGGTTGATCAAATCGATCCAACAGCGCCAGCGCACCATCTACCGGGTCGTGGAGTCCATCCTCAATTTCCAGCGGGAATTCTTCGAAAAGGGCGTGGCCCACCTGCGGCCCATGGTGCTGCGCGACGTGGCCGAGGACCTGGGCATGCACGAATCGACCATCAGCCGCGTGACCAGCAACAAGTACGTCCACACCCCGCAGGGCATCTTCGAGCTGAAATACTTCTTCAACTCGGCCATCTCGACCCACGGCGGCGAATCGCTCGCCTCGGAGAGCATCAAGCAGCGGATCAAGTCCATCATCCAGAACGAAAATCCGGAGAAGCCGCTGAGCGACAGCACCATTGCCGAAATCTTCACCAAGGAATCCATCCAGCTCGCCCGGCGCACCGTGGCCAAATATCGGGAGCAGATGGGCATCCTGCCCTCCAAACTCCGCAAACGTCCGAAGATGGCCTGAACCATGGGCATTATCAGCCAGATACCGGCCGCCCTGATCCTACCGGCCATACAGGCGGCCTCGAAGAAAGAAACGCTGCGGGAGCTGGCTGGCGCGGTCCACGCCGCCCAACCGGAACTCGACCCCGAGAGGCTCTACGCCATCTTGCAGGAACGGGAAGCCCTCGGCTCCACCGGCATTGGCGACGGCATCGCCATCCCCCACGGCAAAATCAAGGGTCTTCCGGAGATTACGATCTGTTTTGGCCGCAGCCGCCAGGGAATCCCCTTCGACTCCCTGGACGGCAAACCAGCCCATCTTTTTTTCCTGCTGCTGGCGCCGGAAGAACTGGCTGTCCCCTACCTCAGTTCGCTGGCCGAACTCTCGCGCTTCCTCAAAAACCCCCCAAACCGCAACCGGCTGCTGCACGCCGAGGGGGTCAAGGAACTGCTGGCCATCCTGGCCGAGGCCGGATGAGGCCCAAGT